>Ga0207901_1000050_pt1 | contig 71212 bp, 60 predicted proteins | sample LinPmetageLP46_FD_184057 | JGI IMG/M metagenome (GOLD analysis project Ga0207901, IMG submission 184057) | Marine viral communities from the Pacific Ocean - LP-46 (SPAdes) | ecosystem: Environmental > Aquatic > Marine > Oceanic | place: Pacific Ocean | collected 2011-06-12
GCAATCGCAACTGGGTTTTCCTGGTTGGTGATAGACGAGCCAGTCTCCGATAGCATTTACAGGGCGATGGCAGTCCTCGTTGCTGCCAGCCCCTGTGCGCTGGCAATTGCAACACCCAGCGCTGTTTTAAGCGGGATTGCCCGTGCAGCGCGGGGCGGCGTTCTCATAAAGGGCGGCGCGCCTCTCGAGATGCTGGGTAAGCTAGATTCGATCGCTTTTGACAAAACCGGGACCCTTACGATTGGCGAACCGGAGTTAGTCGAAACGGTGTCTTTCGGAGAAATTGGAGCAGACGAACTTATCGCTATTTCTGCCGCTGTCGAAGTGCATAGTGATCACCCTCTGGCGCAAGCTATTGTGCGTGCTGCAGAAAAACGCCTCGGATCATCGGATCTGATCGCTACAGATTTTCAGAGCATAACGGGCAAAGGTGTTTCTGCCAAAATCAATGGCGAAAACGTCTTTATCGGGAAAGCGGGACTTTTCCTCAAAGACGATCAGGATGCGCTTCCAGAAGAGGTCGCTCAAAAAGTTACCGAAATGTCTTCACGCGGTCGCAGCACCATGATTGTCAGGCGTGGCGGCGAATTTCTTGGTGTTCTTGGCCTTATGGACACGCCCCGCGCTTCAGCGTCCGAAGTGATCAACAAGCTCCGCTCGATCGGAATCACGCGGATGATGATGATTTCTGGCGACAACCAGAAAGTCGCGGACGCGATCGCCGTGGAAGTGGGTCTTGACGAAGCCTTCGGTGACCTAATGCCGGATGCCAAGGTCGAGAAGATTACTCAACTCAGCGATCAGGGCGGAGTGGCGATGGTTGGTGATGGTGTGAACGATGCCCCCGCGATGGCAAATGCGACTGTTGGAATAGCCATGGGAGCCGCCGGTTCCGATGTCGCGCTTGAAACTGCAGATATCGCGTTAATGGCAGATGATCTGGCAACATTGCCTTTTGCCGTTGGTCTCAGCAGATCGACAAGTAGCATTATCCGTCAAAATCTTTGGATCAGTCTCGGCGTGGTGGCCGTATTGATACCGGCAACACTCTTCGGCCTGGGGATCGGCCCCGCTGTCGTGATGCATGAAGGATCGACGCTTGTCGTGGTCATAAATGCCTTGCGGCTGCTGGGATATAAGGAAAACTAGTCGGCGAAACCGTCATGATTGGTTGACGGGGATCGCAAAACAATGGAAACTCCGTTCGTGATGAAACAGGTTTTTCTATTCGTCCTTCTGGGACTTGCGTTGGCCGGACAGGGTATCGCAAGGCCCATGTCCTGTTCGACTCCTGCAAACGGCGATGCCAGTAGCGTGGAAATGGTCCATTGCAGCGAGATGGGTATGAACGATACTGCTGACACTGGCGATAAGTCCAACGACTGCTGTGGATCAGATTGCGGCACGATGTTGCAATGTTCCCAAACAACGGCGGCTTTTTCGGGCGGTGCAGATTTTGCCGGAACAATCCGGCCGAAAGCCATGTCACATTCAATTGGTTTTCTCACCACCCCTACCGGCATGCATGGCATTCCCGAGATAAAACCTCCCATCATTGCTTGAACGCAGTTCGCGGAATCTATCCTCGTTCAGGATGATGATATTCTCGCGATCTCCGTCCGATATCCGCGAATTTGCTCTGGCTGATCATTCAGACGCAAGCGCGCAAATCTTCGAACATCCAACCTCCCAGGTTTAAAATTGCCGTCACGAAAGACGGCATGTTCGACCCAATATCTTGGTGAGCAAGCATAATGAAACATCGACCAATATACCGCCGGACAAAATTGCGGCTTCCTTTGGTGCTTTTACCGGCTTTCACCCTGTTCGTGCCCGTCTTTCCGCTTCAAGCCCGACCTCTCACATTTGCGGAAGCGGTTGAGCTGGCGAAAATGGCGACGCCAGCAATTGAAGCCCGATCACTCGTCGTTGAAGCGGCGCAGAGCGCTGCGATCGCCGCTGATCAACTTCCTGACCCAAAACTCAGCCTCGATATTCTGGATCGGAGAATTGCAGGCCCATTCGAGTTCTCACCGCGCCCGGGCCGCGATGGGTTTCCAAGGCAACGGATCGGCATCAGCCAGGATATCCCCAATGGGGCGAAAAGACGCGCTCGCGCCGGTCAGGCAATGGCTGACATAACCGTGGCAAGAGCCCGCAAGGAAGCGCTGGTTCAGGATGTGCAGCTCTATTCCGCGCTCTCCTGGATCGATCTCTATTATGCCCAGCGGCGGCTCCGGATACTGGAAGTCTTGCAGCAGAGCCTTGATGAGCTGTCGGCAACGGTTGGCGCTCGTCTTGAATCGGGGACCACCCGCCCAGCGCAGGCTTTCGAGCCGGAACAGTTGATGGCGAAGCTTGCCGATCGTCGCTCCCAGCGCGTGGCCGATATTGAAAAGGCCCGCGTAATGCTGGCGCGATGGACCGGCGTTGATCACCCGGAAACCGCAGGCACGCTCCCTGATTTTACCCTGGACCGGGAAGTTCTTGTCAATACGGTCAAGGAGCTGCCCATATTGGATATTCAGGATGCAAAAGTGGAACGGGCGGAAGCCGATGTCGGACTGGCGCGCGCGAACAAGCGTCCGGACTTCAGCGTGAATGCGTCTTATGTGCATCGTCTGCCGGAATATGGCGAATATGTCTCGGTCGGCGTCACGATTGATCTGCCATTATTTGCAAAAAAGCGCCAAAACCCGCTCATCGACGCCAGAATATTGGAAGCCAGCGCAGCCCGCCTAGAGGCCAGTGACCTAGAAAGGCAATTGCAGGCAGAGCTTTCCCGCGACCTCGCCGCAAACCGGTCTTATCGGGAAAACTGGGAACGGTCCAAAAACACACTTCTGCCATTGGCCAGAAAACAGGCTGAACTGGAACGGGTTAGCTACGGTGCCGGCCGTGTCGATCTAGCCACGGCGCTCAATGCCGCCGTGGCCTTTGCCGAAGCGGAGATCGACCTGCTCGACAGGGAAGCGACGTTGGGGCGCGATACGGTTCGGATCAAATATACCTATGAAAGGAACCGGCCATGACGCTGACATCCATCCGAGAGAATAAATGGCGCGCGCTTGCTCTTGGTGCGGTTCTGGCCGCTGGCGGGGGCGGATATTGGCTCGGCACGGGCGGTGCTGGTGGATCAAGCGAAACCGAGGCTGCTCAGGGTAAAGGCGAAGTTCTCTATTATTATGACCCGATGTTCCCCCAGCAGAAATTCGACAAGCCGGGCAAATCTCCTTTCATGGATATGCAGCTAGTGCCGAAATATGCTGATGAAGCTGGTGATGGAAATACAGGAGAGCCCGGCGTCACGATCGACCCTAGAATTGCGCAAAACATGGGCATCCGCACTGCTGAGGCACGCGTAGGGAAAATTGAATCGAGCCTCAGCGTGACAGGAACAATCGAGTTTAACGAACGCGATATTGCCATTGTTCAGGCGAGATCGGGCGGATTTGTCCAGCGCACCTATCGCCGTGCTCCCAGCGACATTGTGCCCGCTGGAGCTCCTTTGGCTGACATATTGGTGCCCGACTGGGGCGGGGCACAGGCGGAATATCTTGCGCTGGCAAGAAGTGGTAGTGACCAATTTGCAACAGCGGCAAAAGAACGGATGCGGCTGCTGGGCATGCCAGACGATCTGATCCGCCGAGTTGCGCGAACCGGAAAGCAGCAAAGCGCTTACACGGTCTCAACGCCGATTGGCGGGGTGATCGAAAGCTTGAGCGTAAGACAAGGTATGACCTTGGCTGAAGGCCAGCCGCTGGCACAGATTAACGGACTGAATACCGTATGGCTGAATGTTGCCATTCCCGAAGCAAGGGGTTCGGAAATCCGTGTAGGGCAGCGCGCCGTTGCTGAACTGCAAAGTTTTCCTGATATGGAATTTGCAGGCAAAGTCATTGCCATTCTTCCGTCCGTCGAGAGCGGCAGCAGGACGCTCACCGGACGGATCGAACTAGCCAATAAAGGTGGCCGACTTCGTCCAGGCATGTTCGCGACCGTCGATATGGGCGACACGGGCAATCCCGCTATTCTGGTCCCAACCGGAGCGGTAATCGCAACCGGAACGCGCAATTTGGTAATGCTGGCGAATGGCAAGGGTCGATATCAGCCGGCGGAAGTGAAAACTGGCCGTGAAGGCGGCGGGCAAACGGAAATATTGGCCGGCCTGTTACCAGGTGAAAAAGTAATCGTTTCTGGCCAGTTTCTGGTCGATTCAGAAGCGAGCCTTTCAGGGATCAAAGTGCGTCCGATTGAGGGTGAGCAGAAAAGCGCGCCCAAGAAAATGTCTGACTATCAAGCCTCCGGCAGAATTGAAGCGATCAAAAGCGGCGCGGTCACCTTGTCGCACGAACCGGTGCCTGCCCTTAAATGGCCGGCGATGACGATGGACTTCAAACTCGCCAAACCGGGTTTGTTGCGCGGCTTTAAAAAAGGCGACCGCGTGACCTTCCGCTTCATGCAAATGGAAACCGGATCAACCATCACCAGCATTAGCCGCGCAGAGGCCAGCCAATGATCGAAAAGGTCATACGGCTCAGCGTAAATGCGCGCATATTTGTCCTGCTCATAATGGCCGCATTGCTGGCGTCGGGTATCTGGGCGGTCAGAACCATGCCGGTCGATGCCCTGCCGGACCTTTCCGATGTGCAGGTCATTATTCGCACCCCCTATCCCGGACAGGCACCGCAGATCGTCGAAAATCAGGTTACTTATCCTATTACAACCACAATGCTGTCGGTTCCGGGTTCGCGCGCGGTGCGCGGCTATTCATTCAATGGAGACAGCTATGTCTATGTGCTGTTTGATGACAGCACCGATCTCTATTGGGCGCGTTCGCGGGTTCTGGAATATCTCAATCAGGTTCAAGCCGATCTGCCGACCGGCGTTGTCCCGACGCTGGGGCCAGACGCAACCGGTGTCGGCTGGATCTATGAATATGCCCTTGTCGACCGGACGGGGCGCAACGACCTGTCTCAGCTGCGTTCGCTGCAGGACTGGTTTCTTCGTTATGAGCTACAGACCATTCCCGGCGTTGCGGAAGTCGCGTCCATTGGCGGTATGGTGAAACAATATCAGGTCGTGCTTGATCCTGACCGGATGGTGTCTCTGGGGATTGACCAAGATAGCGTGATCAAGGCGATCCAGAACGCAAATCAGGAAGTCGGCGGTTCGATCGTCGAACTGGCCGAACGCGAATATATCGTGAGGGCCAACGGCTATCTGGAAAATCTAGATGATTTCCGGGCCATTCCCTTAAAAACCGCGCGCGGCGGTATTCCCGTCACCTTGGGTGATATTGCGCGGATTCAAATAGGCCCCGAGATCAGACGCGGGATAGCGGAACTGAACGGTGAAGGCGAAGTGGCTGGCGGCGTCATCATCTTGCGCTCCGGTAAAAATGCCCGCGAGACGATTGTCGGGGTGAAAGCGAAGCTTGCGACGCTCAAGCAGAGCCTGCCGCCCGGAGTCGAGATTGTGACGACCTATGACCGTTCCGAACTGATCGACAAGGCGGTCGATAATCTCACCACGAAATTGCTCGAAGAATTTATCGTCGTTGCCATAGCCTGCGCATTGTTCCTTTGGCACGCCCGCTCAGCACTCGTGGCAATTTTAACCCTGCCGCTTGGTATATTGATCGCTTTTCTGGTGATGCGCTTTCAGGGGATTAACGCTAATATCATGTCGCTTGGCGGAATTGCCATTGCCATTGGCGCGATGGTCGATGCCGCCATTGTCATGATTGAGAACGCGCACAAGCATCTTGAAAAATGGCAGAATGACAACCCGGACGCCGAAATGCCGGGCGAAAAGCGATGGCAGCTGATCGTCGATGCAGCGGTTGAAGTTGGCCCGGCGCTATTCCTCAGCCTGCTCATCATCACCTTTTCATTCCTGCCGACCTTTACCTTGGAAGGGCAGGAAGGACGGTTGTTCTCTCCGCTGGCATTTACAAAAACCTACGCGATGGCGGGGGCTGCCATTCTCTCGATCACCTTGATACCGGTTTTGATGGGCTATTTCATTCGCGGGAAAATCCCGTCCGAAGAGAAAAATCCGATCAGTCGCTTCCTCATGAAAATCTATAGGCCAGCACTCGATTGGTCGCTCAAAAGCCCGAAAAAACTGCTCGTGATCGCGCTGCTCATCTTTGCTACCAGCGCTTGGCCGATCAGCCAGCTTGGCGGCGAGTTCATGCCGCAAATGGATGAAGGCGATTTGCTCTATATGCCCAATGCCCTGCCGGGGCTATCTCCGGCGAAAGCCTCCGAACTACTTCAGCAAACCAACCGATTGATAAAATCGGTGCCCGAAGTGGAAACAGTGTTCGGCAAGGCTGGGCGCGCCGATACAGCAACCGATCCTGCTCCGCTGACCATGTTCGAGACGACCATCCATTTTAAGCCGAAGGAAGAATGGCGCGCGGGCATGACGTCGGACAAGCTGATCGAGGAGCTCGACAAAACCGTCAGGGTTCCCGGACTGGCCAATTTCTGGATACCGCCGATCCGCAACCGTATCGAAATGCTCTCGACCGGTATCAAAAGTCCGATCGGGATAAAGGTGTCGGGTGATAATCTCGATGTAATTGACAAGGTCGCCCAGAAAATCGAGGGAGTGGCCAAAAAGGTTGATGGCGTCAGTTCGGCCCTAGCGGAAAGACTGACCGGTGGGAGCTATATCGACATTGATATCAATCGCGCTGCTGCTGCGCGTTACGGCCTCAATATTTCCGATGTGCAGTCAATCGTATCGAGCGCCATCGGAGGCAAGAATATCGGCGAAACCGTCGAAGGGCTGGCCCGCTATCCGATAAGCGTCCGCTATCCGCGCGAGATACGTGATAGCCTGGAAAACCTGCGAAATCTTCCAGTGCTCACGCCATCCTTGCAGCAGATTACCTTGGGCACGGTTGCCGACATTGATATCAGTTCCGGTCCGCCGATGCTGCGCAGTGAAAATGGCCGGCCATCAACCTGGATCTATGTCGATACCAGGGGCCGTGATCTGGTATCGGTGGTTGCAGACTTGCAAGCGGCAATTGGCAGAGAGGTTGATCTACCGCCCGGCGTTAGCGTGGCGTATACGGGGCAATTCGAGTATCTGCAGCGCGCAACCAATCGGCTGATGGTGGTCGTGCCCGCCACTTTGGCGATCATCTTCTTCCTGCTCTATCTTACCTTCCGGCGCTTCGATGAGGCGTTACTAATCATGGCTACATTGCCGTTCGCGCTGACCGGCGGACTGTGGCTGATCTATGCAATGGGCCTCAATCAGTCGATCGCAACTGCCGTCGGTTTCATTGCGCTTGCCGGCGTATCCGCCGAGTTTGGCGTGGTAATGCTGATCTATCTGAAACAGGCACTGGAAGCGCGCGGTGACAAGCCGGACGCAGAGCAGGTCAAACAGGCCGTGCGCGAAGGCGCATTGCTGCGGATACGGCCAAAGGCGATGACCGTAGCCGTGATTCTGGTCGGCCTTTTCCCAATCCTGATCGGTGACGGGGCCGGGTCGGAAGTGATGCGCCGGATTGCCGCTCCAATGGTCGGCGGCATGCTGAGCGCACCCCTGCTTTCGCTATTTGTGGTGCCGGCCGCTTATTATCTGCTTCGCAGGCGCGAGGTGGAGCAGGAAAACTAGCATTGCGCCGGTAGGGTTTTGCATTAACGGTTCAGAATCCCGAAATCCCCTAGTCCACACATGACCCAATTGTAGTCATTCCGAACGTCGACGCTCGTCCCCGAAAGCGGCCATCTCCGCGCACACACTTCACTAGCGCCAGAACGGCAAGGGTTGGTGGAAAACGGACACCGGAGGTAATTTACTTCCGGTTCCGCCATTCGTCGTTTCGCGCTGGTTCTTCCTTTGCCAAACGCGCTGCTGTCTGGAAGGTCTGCAAAGCAAATAGGGTTATAAGAAAAATGCCAACCGACCCTACAAAAACGTCGAAGCCGCTTATTTGACCAAACCATCTAGGGCCAGCACCAAAGGACAACATTGCAATTGTCAGAGCGATGAGAACAAACCGCAATTCAGTCGGTCCGAGATTCAAATAAGAAAGCTTCAGTTCGCCCAAGACGCGAACCGATAAAAACGCATGGATAGACAGCAGAAGGTATCCCGCCAACGCGACTAACGCGACTTCCAATGAGACGTAAGGGCTGAGGCCAATTCCCACCACGATCGCCGTCGTCGCAAGACCATCGCAGCTATGATCGAGAAAATAACCGTAGCGTGGCCGTTCGATCTTGCGATACCGAGCCAGGCTCCCATCGGTGGAATCCCCAACCCACTGCACTATGTAGCCAATTATAGCGAGCCACAACCAATTCTGGGAGATGTTGCTGCAAACGTAGCCAACAAATACCATGCCGGCTCCAAGCATTCCCACAAACGTTAACATGTCGGGAGTTAACCAGCGAGGCATTCGCCCGCACATCCAATTGAGAAGCTTACGCTCGCTGCGCGCCAAGACGTTTTCCTGAATTCGTGTAATCGGAGCCTTGGTTTCAGAGTTCATATATCGAGCCTCAAGAACAATTGGATTGCCCGTTGTATACCAGAGTTCCGCGGGCTACGACTCTGATCGTCAAAGCTTGTAATTGGTTCGTTAGCTACCATACAGCATTTTCCTCTGCAGAATGACTGAAACTGGGACGGAAGCTGACATTGCAATCGTTCCGCGTATAATGCCGCTAGTTGGACCGGCTGCCCAGAACCGGCCAGTTCGCTATCGACCCCATTTGTTGACGGTCTGAAATGCGCCCATTCTCCGCCGTTCAACTCCAATTCCGACGGAACCTACAGCGGACGCTTCTCTCTATCAGTATTCAAATCGCCTTTGCTGCACAGCCCATTGATTTGGGCCTGACGCTTTTGCAGATAGTATTCGCGCGCTGCGACATACGGATCATTTGAATTGTGGATTATTTCCAATTCTTCATCAAACTCAACGCGCTTGTCGAGTTCGCGGGCTATGCTTGTTGGAATGGCAACACCCGGCTTGCTGAGCGACTTACCGGCAGGGCTCGGTATAGGTATAGCAAAGGCGTCCACTCCGCCGCCGATCAAATCACGGATTGTTGTCGCTCCGACTATCGGCAAAAAGAGAAACGGCCCCGGTTTGACACCATAGCATCCCAACGTGTCGGCAAATCCGTTTTTACGTCGTGGTAAATTGATAGGTTTCCGCTTGGCAAAGTCGAACAGTCCGGCGACGCCGAATGTCGAGTTTACTAAGAAACGACCTGCGGTTTCAGCAGCCTTGCCGGGTTTGAGTTGTAACAGAAAATTTGCAAAAACCGCTGGTTCATGAAGGTTGTTTGCAAAGTTCCGCAGGCCGTTGCGGAGGGGTTCTGGAACTCTTTTTTCATAAGCATGCGCGGACGGCGCAACCACAGCCTCGTCGATAGTTTGGGTGATAGCATATGATTCAGCGTTGACCCTTTGCAATGGATCACCAGGCGTGCGTATTCGTCCGGTTACAACGATCGCGCCTTCATTTTGGTCTATCCCGTCGGCCCGATCGTTCTGCCCCAACGGTTGTTCCGTTACAAACATCGCTTCCGCCGGCACAAGATTTGTTTCATCTACGGGGATTGCCGGCGGCTGAGCCAATTCAACTGCTGTATCGACTGTCTGAGCTTGCAATAAAAGATCGGCGTTTACGACTGGCACCGCACTTTCTGGAACAGCTTGCGCGGTCAACGATGGTCTGTCTGGGGCGGCATTCTCCGGTGGCGCTCCCAAAGCCGGAGTGCTGCCAGAATATACCGGTGCGCTAGCTAGTAACAGTGCACTTGTTAAACCTGCGATGCTCATCTGGTTGCCTTTTTTTGCTATCTATTTTGCGCCAGACTTCAGAATCCGGATTACTCAGCAGTATCGCTCACCGCATCGCCAGCAGACTCAATGTCCTCACCAACCCCGCGCACTGTGTTGCAGGCGGAAAGCGCAAGCACCGAAATTGCCATCACGACTAAGAGGGATTTTCTAAATATGTCAGATTCCTTTCTTCGGATTGTTGGGAGAATTTGTTGTTGAAGTGGGCTGGAAATAGCCTTCCAGTTCATCGACAAGATCGAGCTCCGTTACGGCAGCTTGCGCTGCCATTTTGTCGTCCTTGACGGACAAATATTCATCGAGCTTGGCAAGTGAGTCTGAAAAACGTTTGTTCAGTTCCGTATCGGTTACGCTATCCTTAATTAGACCCCACTGCTCCTGCGCAAATTTTACAGCTTCCCGGGCGTCAGACCAGCGTTTTGGATCATATTTGAGATCTGCCTGAATACGAAATCCGGCATAATCCAACAAACTGACCGCAACCGGTATCTTGGCATCAGGGGAGAATGCACTGACGATCAACCTATAGCCTTCAACAGCAGCCAATGCGATATCGGGGGGATTTCCGGCATCGATTGCTGTCTTGGCATCCTTTACACGGCCATCGAGGGCTTTGGCAGCGGCGGGATCAAGTTGACCGGCGATACCGGTTGCGGATTCTTGGGCTATGGCAAAAAGTAAAGCCAGCTCGTCCGGTTTGGCGGTAAACGCCTGTTCGGTCAGAGCTTCGAAATTTTCTGCAGCGGCCGCCAATGCGATAGCGGATGATACTGCTTCATTTTGCGGGACGGCTACCGTTTGAACAGAGCTGTTTGAACTGTCGTTGGGCGACTGAGATGAACCACAACCCGACAAGGCGACGATTGCCAGAAGCGATGATCCAATGTGAAGGACATTTGAACGCCAGTTACGCATAACCTGTTTCCCGTGTTTCCCGACTCCAGATTGGGGCGGCTGCTATGGAAACGGTTTAGTCGAAGCGACATTACACCGCTATTTCAAGGAATATACAATATCCCAATGTGCCCAAAATTAAGGGCGTTGGCTATTTAGAAAGCTTCTCTTCAACCTTCGGCAATTTCACGAGTAAAGCCCACAAACACGCCCAGCTCGTTCCAAACATCCAGCCAGCCAAAACATCACTCGGCCAATGGACGCCCAAAGCAACGCGCGAGATGCCAACGGCTAACGTCAGCATTAGAGCTACCGAAAGCACGAACAGCCGTGTTCGAGAACTGTCCTCGACCCTTGAAAACAGAACTGCAATTGTCAAAAATACGATGGCGGAATTGGCCGCATGACCACTGGGATAGCTTGCACTATGCTCGATCACCAGATGGTCAACCAACGTAGGTCGAGGGCGCTGAAAGAACCCCTTGAGCAGGGTTACCATCGCGCTGCCGCTGAGCGTAGCTCCGAGAATGACTAGCGCCATTCGGTGAGCTCCTTTCAAATATACAAATGCTGCCGACCCAGCGATCACAAGGATGAGAACCGTAGTGCCGCCAATCGTCGTAAAATCGAGCATTGTTTGGCGTAACCATGTTGGTCCGGCCATTGTCCGCAAGTCACCGGATTGCCTAAATGCAAATAAGATAGTTTGATCAATTGTAGCTAACTCGCCTTCCGCGATTTCAGACCAAAGCCAGAGAAATAAAAGTGCCGTAAGCGATACGCTGCCAAAGAGAAGTATTAGCCGGAGCGGCAACTTTCGTTCCGAGCGAAAATGCATGGATAGGCGATCAATAAGTGACGTCACATGATTGCCCGTTTCTTTCATCCTCAGGCTAGCTCGCTCTTTTTCCGGTTCTCAAACATGATCAGACATGCTGGGAGGAAAAGCAGCACCAGCGGCACGGCAGCAATCAAGCCGAATATGATGGCGGTCGCAAGCGGCTGCTGCAAGCCGGCGCCACGGCTGAGGCCAAGCGCCAGTGGGCTTAATGTCAGGATCGCGATCAAGGCCGACATCAAGATTGGACGCAAGCGCTTTTTGCCCGCTTCATGAAGCAAGGCCGCCGATACGGGCTGACTCTTGTCGATCTCCGCGAGGAAGAAGATGATCAGTTCGGCAACCATACCGACCACCATTGTTAAACCCATCAGCGCGGAAATATTGAGTTCAATTCCGGTCAGCCATAACCCCATGATTACCGCCGATGCGGTCAAGAGCACTGTAGCGATAGCGGAAGCTGTCCAGCTCGCGCGTTCAAACAAGAGAGTAAGGAGTAATCCGCTCAGCAGCAGAGCAGCCGCAAAAACCATCGCAAGGTCAGCAAAGCTTTTTTGCTGTTCGGCATATAGGCCGCCATAATCGACCCGGACAGCCGCCGGAAGGTTGAGACCGGCTACGGTGGATTTGACCTCGGTCATTGCCGAGCCAAGATCGCGACCATCGAGCCTCCCGGTCACTGCAATAAATGGTGCTAGGTCTTCGCGGGTCAACTGACTTTGCCCGCTATCAATAGACACGCTGGCAACCGCTGCCAGCCTGATTGCGCTCCCATCAGACGCGATCAGCGGTATATTTTCTATTTGAGAAACGCTGGTGCGGATATCCTCCGGCGCGCGAACGCGCACGTCGATGAGCTGTGCACCAATGCGGACTTGCGTTGCTGGTGTCCCTCCTATTGCCGCTTCAAGCTGGCTTGCAATATTGTCAGGATCGAGCTTCAGGGCCGCCGCGGCGCCGGGGTCCACCTTGATGCTGATTGCATCGCCTGCGACGCGCAGACCATCTACAACCTCGACCACACCCTGAATCTTGGCAATCGCATCGCCAACCGATTTGGCCGCTTTTTGCAGTTCTGCGCTGTTATCGCTGAACAATTTAACCTCAATCGGCTGCGGCACGGCGGTTAAATCACCAATCAAGTCTTCCATCAATTGGATGAGCTCGACTTCCAAGCCGGGGACGTCAGCAGCGATCTTGCCCCTAATATCTGCCATCACCGCATCAATACCTCGCCGTGAGCCGCCTTTCAGTCGGACGAAATAATCGCCTTCATCGGCTTCGGTCAGCCCGCCGCCCAATTGAACGCCGGTGCGCCTGGAATAGCTGACGACTTCGGGTGTCGCCGAGATAATTTTTTCAACCCGTTGCAGCAGCTTGTCGGTATCCTCAAGAGCCGCGCCGGATTGTGCTTTATAATCAAGAACAAAGCCGCCTTCATCCATTTTGGGCATGAAACCGGAAGGAACATTTTGCCAGGCAAGATAACCGAGGACGACCATGACTATTCCGGCAATTGCAACAAAGCGACCAGGCCTGGCAAATGTCTTGGAGCCCACGCTGTCATAGCTGCTCAAAAACCTGTCGAGAACCTTACCAGCCTTATCCGCTGATTCTGCATCTTTCTCCCGTAGCCAATAGGCAGAAATAAGCGGAATAACGAACCGGGCAAACAGCAAGGACACTACCAGCGCAGCAACCATCGTGATGGCGAGAGCTTTGAAGAAACCGCCTGTTACCCCGCTTATGAAAGCGAGGGGAAGGAACACGACGATAGTCGCTGTAGTCGAACCCAATAGCGGGACACCCATTTCCGCTGCCGCTTTCAACAGGGCTTGCGGCGTCTTTGCTGCATTTTCCTGCATCCGGCGCATCATATGTTCGAGCATGACCACCGCATCATCGACTACCAAGCCGACTGCAGCAGCCATCCCGCCCAGCGTCATCATGTTAAAACTCATGCCTAATGCAAACAGGATCAGGCAGGTCGCCGCCAGCACCGCTGGCAGCATTAGGCCCGTAATCACCATCAGCCGCCCCGAGCGCAAGAAGACAAACAAGACTACACCTGCAAGCAGCGCGCCCAGCAAAATAGCGTCGCGCACAGAATTGGCCGCTCCGACCACCAGTTCGGACTGGTCATAAAAAGTCGTAACCTTGACTGTCGAAGGCAGTGACAGTTGTTGAAGCCGGGCATCTACGGCCTTCACGATTGCAACAGTATCACCGCTGAGCGCCTGACGGACGTTGACCAGCACCGCACGTTTCCCATCGGCGGTAACACGGGTATAAACCGGCGCGGTGGAAGGTTCGATTGTCGCAATCTGTCCCAACGTCACCACACCCGCATCCGTTGCAGCCGCTTTGATCGGAACCGCTGACAGATCACTTATGTCGGCCAGCCGGTTTTCGAGTAAGATCAGATATAGCCTGTGGCGATCCTCGATTTTGCCCAATCCGCGGACATTATTGGCTTTTCCAAGCGTTGCGACCACATCGCTCAGACTAACGCCCAATGCGGCAAGCCGGGAGGGGTCCACATTCACTGCAAATTCGCGCGGACTACTGCCAAGAATATCAACGCCTGCAACTCCAGGGACAGACGATAACGCCGGAAGAACCTTGAGTTCAGCGATATTGCGCAAGGCCTCAGGCGAAAGGCTGTCAGATGTCAGAGCAAATCCGGTGACCGGAAAAATAGTCGGGTCAGATCGGCGCACATTGAATTTGGTTCCGGTTGGCAAGTCAGGAAGCAGCGTCGCCAATTCTCCCTGTGTGGCCTGCGCCGCCGCGACCATATCATCGCCCCAGGCAAAATTGAGGGCGACCTCCGCGCTGCCTCGGCTCGTGGTAGATCGGATGCGGGTAACACCCGGAACGGTGCGTAAACCGATTTCTATTTTTCGGGTTATCTCCGCTTCCATTTGCGCGGCATCACGATCACCTGCATCTACCGAGACCACCACCCGCGGATAGTCGATATTGGGGAACAGTCCGACTGGCAAACGCGTGGCCGCGATGATCCCGCCGATGGTAAGCAATATCACTGCCAACCAGATTGACCGTGCGTGATCGCTAATGATTTTCGTCACTTGGTGCGGACTTTCATGCCGTCTTCCAGCGCCGTTACACCGTCAACTGCGACCTGTTGTTTGGCGCTCAAACCCTTGGTTACGCTGATCTTATCACCCATGCGAGGACCAACGGTTATATCTACTCTTTTGGCGACCCCCTTTTCTATAACGTAGACATAGGGCTGCCCGCCATCATCGAGCAACGCGGCATACGGGATGGTAAGTCCGCTAGCATTGCTGCTCAGCAGAATATTACCGGTCAGGCTTTCACCTGCGCCAATTTCACTCTCGTTAGGGATCAGAACATAGATTGACGCCAGTTTTGTTTGCGAGTCGACCACAGGATCGACCGATTGCACGGACACGGTAAGCGGCGCTTTGCCGCCCGCTGCAGTAATTTCGACAAAGCTTCCCGCGGGCACGCGGCGAGCCAGTGAAGGATCAATGCCAAACCGTGCGCGAATGTCGCCATCCTTAACGATAGTTACGACCGGTGTTCCTGGAGCGACCAGTTCGCCAGCACTTGCGCCGATCACTTCCACAAAACCTATGATTGGTGAGCGCAGAGTTAAGCCGACGCTTCGACCAGAAAGACTAGACCGGGTAGCATCAGCAGATTGCTTTACGGCACGAGCGGTTTCAACCTCTGCGTCGCTGATTAATCCATCTCCTCGCAGTCTGCGGGCTCTTGCGTAAGCCAAATCGGCCGCGTTCGCACTAGCGCTGGCATTAGCAAGATCGAGCCGCGCAGCGGGGCTCGGAGCGAGCCGGACCACGACCTGTCCCCGGCTGACATTGCTGCCAACCGGCGCATCCACCGAGCGGACTATCGCTTCAATAGGGGATGAAAGCGTATGCTTCCCTAGTGATCCGTTTTCAGCAGCACCATAAATGGTGATTGTTTCATCAATAGAACCGGTTGCTACAACCGCAGTTTTCACCAGTGCCGTGGGGTCTGGCGCAGTCGTATCGCTAGGACCGGAGCAGGCACCAAGCGCCAGCATTCCCGAAAATGCGATTGCTATTGCGGACTTCTTTCCCCAAAAAATCATGTTTCCACCCGTAGTTAATCCCATCTCTAATTCCATGCTTCTTGCGGCGCGCCCACGAGCAACTCCAAGGCAATCGTTTGCTCGGTAATCGCCTGTTCGATCTGGATCAGCAGAAAATGCTTGTCCCGCACTGATTGTTCAGCAGCTTCCGCCGTTGCAATCGCCAGATCGCCTCGCTCAGCGGCGCGTCGTGTAGCGAGTGCGAATTGCTCAATTTCCGGTAAACCACCCATAATGGCTATACGCTGCTGCCGCGCAATGTTCAGACCGCCAACGGCGGCGGCAATATCAGCGCGGGTCTGGAACAGCCGCGCATCATATTCTGTCCGTAGTGCCTCCCGGGTCGCGCGCTCAACGGCAATTCCGCCGCGATTGCGATTCCATAGGGGTAGTGTCAATCCGACCGAAGGACCAAACAGTGTTGAACGCCCGGTATCGCGCGTCCCGTTCAGAGTTAGGTCAAAGATGGGGAACTGGTCGAGCACCGCCTTGTGCACCGCCGCTTCCTGAGCGTCATAACCGGCCCTTAGAGCGCGCAAATCTGTTCTGTTGTCGCTCGCAAACGCAAACAATGTCGCACTATCGACAGCCCTTTGTGGCAAAACCTGCGGCGCCAAAGCCAAATCATAATCCGGCGCCAACCCCAAAAGGCGTCGTAGTTCATATTCCGCTGCTATCAGGCTGGTTTCGGTGGTTTGCTTGTTAGTAATGGCATCAATCGACGATAGCCGGGCAGATTGGACCTGATCGGCAGGAATATCACCGCGACCGGAGGCCCTTAAATATCGAGAAAGGAGAGAAGCCGATGATTTCTCGCTTGCACTGGCAATCGCCAGAGCCTTGCGCAATTCCAAGACCCTGACAGCCTGCAATCGGGAATTGCCCGAGATTTGCCATTCTGCCCAAGCAAGATCGAGCCGCACCTGCTGGTTTGACGCCTTTGCCTGTTCCCGCAAAACGCTTCTTGTGCGCAGTGAGTTGAGGCTGAACCCCAGCGCGGAAACAATATTCGCGGCAACTGGCGGTCCGCTCACGGGCTCGTCAATGCCCATGCTAAAGGAAGGATCTGGCAGCAAGCCCGCCGCAAAAACCTGTGCATCACTTACACCCGCCCGCGCGCGCATGGCTTTCAGATCGGGATTAGACAACACCGCAATTATAGCGATTTGATTGGGATTGAGCGGAGCTGAAAGGTCAATCGAAACAGGCGTAAGATAGGGCCGGTCAATCTCCGTAGCTTGTTGCGATAAAACCGCTGCAACCGGTGCCTGCAATATCGCTGCCGAACCCGGATCGGAAATCGGCTTGGGCGTATAATGCGCGCAGGATGCAAGCAAGAAACTTGAAGCGAATAGGATAAGTTTACGCATGGTCAATCAGCCTACCATCATACAAGCTGGGCACAAAACTGATTGCGACTTTCAAACCTGGCTCATTGTCGGTCAGAGAAATTCGCGCACCATGGGCATCCGCGATTGCCTTTACCAGACTAAGTCCAAGTCCATTACCTGATGTTGTCCTGCTGGCTTCCATCCTCGCAAAGCGGCGCAGCATTTCCTCGTGCCTTTCTTTTGGAATACCAGGCCCATTGTCAGATACCGCAAGCTCAATCTCTTTAGGGTTATTGGTGATTTGCACAAGAATCTGCGAGCCTTCAGGTGCATGCCGCAAGCTATTGTCGAGCAAATTTGTCAGCATCTGGCCGAGCAAATGTCGGTCCCCGGTGATAGTGCAATCCGGTTCGATTTCGCATTGCATATCAAATCCAGCATCCTGCGCAGCTGGCTGGTAGGCTTCGCAAATTTCGGCGACGATCAGGTCAAGACGGACACGCTTGAATGTGGACTTTATATGGCCGCCTTCAATCTCGGAAATGCCGAGAATCGCAGAAAATATGTCCAACATTTCATCCGCCTGCACGATAGCAGCTTCAACGGCGCTTCGTTGTTCAGCGGGGCCAAGCTTTTCCGACAGGCTTGTTTCCAAATTCTGACGCAAGCGGTTGAGCGGACTGCGCAGATCATGGGCAATATCTCCGGACACCTGACGCAGATTGTCCATCAGGTCGCTAATGCGATCAAGCATGGCATTGAGAGTCTGCGACAAGCGATCGAACTCGCCGCGCGATCCGTCGAGTGATATTCTCTGGTTAAGATCACCGCCAATAATCGCTGATGCCGTCTCGTTTATCCCGCTGAGCCTTCGACGCAACAATCGCGTCAGAACGAAGCTTCCGCCGACACCGATTAAAAATATTGCAACAAAGGCAATCAGAAATTGCTGCATCAAGACTTCACCAATTTCTTCTATTGCTTCCTGATCGGCAATCACTACCAAACGGCCGCCATTGCTAAGAGCGATTGTGTAGGCACGCGCCTGATCAGTTCCTTCATCTTCATCGATAAAATTGATAATCGACCAGCCAATCTTGGGCGTGGTCGCCTGCATCTGGCCTGCTAGGCGTTTCCCTCCATTGTCGGTCAGAATATAGCCCATCTGGGTAATCCCGCCTTGTTCCTCGTGTCGCATGATCTCCTCTGACAATGCCGCCATCCCATCGGATTCATAAACGTTCAAAAGATCATTTGTCTCAGCCCTGATGCGGCTATCAAGCTGCTGCTGGAGCGCATCCCGCGTTGAGGAATAAACTGCAAAGCCGAGAATGGCGGTCGCGATCATGAAGCAAACTGAATATAGCAAAGCCAGTTCGCGCATCGAACGCGGCTTGAAGATGCGCGGCAAATTATTCATCGGTGGCAATCATGTAACCGGCACCGCGAACCGTAATGATCGCGTCTTCTTCATGTCCCTCGTTCAGTTTGGAGCGCAGGCGGCTGATATGGGTTTCGACGATGTTGGTTTTAGGATCAAAATGAAAGTTCCAGACCCGTTCCAATAACATTGTGCGCGTCACGACCTTTCCGGAATTGCGGAGCAATTCTTCGAGCAGTGAAAATTCGCGGGGCTGCAATAAGACCGGACTGCCCTCTCGCCGAACCAGACGCTTTAGCCTGTCCAGTTCTATTCCATTCGCTGACAAAGTGGATTCGGCCGCTTCCGGTCGGTGCCGACGCACCAAAGCATTAAGTCGCGCGTGAAGTTCCGAGAACGCAAAGGGTTTGACCAGATAATCATCGGCCCCGGCATCGAGTCCGTCCACTCGGTCTTCCAATCCGGCTCTTGCCGTCAGCATCAATATCGGAACTGTCCCGCCTGCGCCTCTTATTGCGCCAATTATTGCAATACCGTCCATTCCCGGAAGCATCCGGTCGAGAATTACAACGTCGAAATTTCCGTCAGTTGCATGGAAAAGCCCATCAGGGCCATTGTCCGATGCTGTGACCAGATGGCCGGCCTGTTCAAGACCTTGAGCTATATAATCGCTCGTGCTTTTGTCATCCTCAACTAACAGAATTTTCATGCGCTATTTCCCAATGCACGAGGTTGAACAGACAAAGTGCGCCATTGCAAGGGGGGAGAAGTTGCAATGGCGCACAATGTCAGGACCAGTATCTGATCCAAAGGTTGGATATCTATTTTTGGCTGGCTTCGACTTCCTCCATATCTTCGTCGTCTGTCTCTTCTCCCTCATCCTCATCCTCATCGCCGTTGTCGATTTTATTTTCGAGGATGGCACCAGTATTTGCATCTACTTCTACTTCGCGGATGCCGTCGCCTTGCTGTATTTCAAACTCGTAAATCATTACACCATCGTCGTTTTCAAGTTCAGAATCGAGGATTTCACCTGGTGCTGCCACCAAAGCAATACGGGCAGCCTCTTGCTCGCTCAGCGAAACGTTGGCTGCTTCAGATTCTCCCGCGATAGCAGGGACAACGGAAGCCACACCGAGTCCTGCGCCGGCAATCCCGATAAAAGCTGTGGCGGCGATGATTTTTGATTTACGTGTCATACTATTTATTCCTCTTTTGGTGGGTCCAGCTGGTGCGACCCTAATGGTTCCAGCCGGACCTTGAGCCTTTCTCTAGCCACCCTCAGATTACCTCCAAATTACCGCAAATATACAGTTCCCCAATGTTCGTTGTTCTTGATTGCAGCGTTCAATTTCACGCCATATCGACGGCGAAATCTTCCCGAACAGAAGGGTAATTTCGTGCAGGCGTTTCGATGAATATTCCGCTGGTTCTTCAAGCCTTCTTGCTATCGATCATTGCGGTGCTGGCTACCAGCATATTACATTATGAGTCGGTCCATCGGCTTGATTTGCTCGCACGCCGCCCGGCCCGCCGGCGGCATCTTCTCATGCTTCTGATTATCTGCGGGATCATTGCGGTGCATCTTGCCGACATCTTTTTCTATTCGCTTATTTATCGTTTCGCCATCGACGTTTTGCATATTGGCTCGATCAGCAGTGCCACCATCACCAGTCCGATGGAGATGTTCTATTTCGCGGCGGAAACATACTCCTCACTGGGCCAGGGCGATCTGCTTCCAACAGGAGCCGTTCGAATCATTTCGAGCATAAGTTCGCTCAACGGCCTCCTGCTTCTCGCCTGGTCGGGCTCATTCCTATACGCCTTGGCCCACCGTCCGCTAGCACCGGATGAACAGTGAAATGAGTTCGAATCCGATTCTACTGACGGCGATCCACGATGTCAGTCCGCGTTTCGCCAATGAAGTAGACATATTGTTCGACCGGCTCGCTCCATCTGCAGGGTCGGACCATATCGCGATGCTGGTGGTGCCTGATTTTTGGGGTATAGCACCACTATCTAAGTCGCCGTCTTTCCGTCGCAGCTTGCAGAACTGGTCGGATCAGGGCGTCGAGATTTTTCTGCATGGATGGCACCATCGTGCCGATCAGGTCCCCCAATCAAGATTTGACCGATTTCGCGGTAATTTTCTAACGGCAGGGGAAGGCGAGTTTCTGGCGATGGACCGAGCGCGTGCTGCCAAGAAAATGCGGGACGGGCGAAAGCTGATCGAGGACATTACCGGAAGCCCGGTCAGCGGATTTATTGCCCCGGCATGGCTTTACGGGGCGGGTGCGCACGAAGCTTTGGCCGAAGTCGGGTTTGTTCTGGCGGAAGATCATATGCATGTCTGGAATCCAGTTTCCGGAGAAACGCTGGCGACGGGTCCGGTCGTGACCTGGGCCAGTCGCAGCGCGATGCGCACTGCCTCTTCGCTAGCCTTTGCAAGTGTCGCCCCTGCCATTTTATCGCGCTCTTCGGTCGCGCGGATCGCCGTTCACCCCGGGGATGTATCAAAACCGTCAATCCTCTCCAGCATAGATCACTGTATATCCCGGCTGGGCCGTCAGGGCCGCTTGCATGCTCGATACTCTGATCTGTTGCCGGTGACGCAAGGTCTGGCGGCATGAAGATCATGACATTCCTGCACAGCTTTGAACCGGGAGGCGTTGAACGTGTTGCCTTGCGCCTTGCCGCTTGTTGGCAAAAGCAGGGGCTTGACGCTCCCGTCTTCATGGGCCGCGCAGATGGGGCCGGTCGAATTGCCGAAGCAAAACGACTGCGTCTGATCTATCCGGCGAAACCTGCAATCAGTCCGGCATTGATCGAAACAATCTGGATGATCGCCACATTGCCGAAAGTGATACGCCGCGAACAACCTGATGTGTTGTTTTGTGCAGGCAATAGCTATTCGGTTGTGGCGGTGGCGATGAAACTGCTGCTCGGTGACAATTGCCCGCCTATCGTTGCAAAGATCAGCAATGATCTCGAACGCCGTGATTTACCCCTTCCGGCGCGCTGGCTCTATCATATCTGGCTTCGAATCCAGGCCATGTTTTTCGATCAGGTCGTTGCCATGGAGGGGTCCATGAAACCCGAAATTGCTCGATGCATGGGGATATCTGACGACCGGACCATGGTGATTCCAGATCCCGCCATATGCAAAGCTGACATCCATCGGCTCGCACGGCTCCGCAAAAGCAATGTGAAGGAGTTGGCTGGCCGCCGCTTTGTGGCGGTGGGACGGCTCACCAGACAAAAGAATATTACCATGATGTTGCGTGCCTTTGCCAAGGGATCGGTCAGTGGTGACACATTGGTAATAGTGGGTGACGGTTCGCTGCGAAAATCACTGGAAGCGCAAAGCTGTTCACTGGGATTGGCAGAAAGTGTCCATTTTGCCGGTCATGTTGATGACATCGCCCCTTGGCTGGCGAAGTCCGACTTTTACCTCATGTCTTCCCACTACGAGGGTGTTCCGGCGGTCATCATCGAAGCTCTGGCTGCTGGTCTGCCGATCATCACCACAAATTGCAGCAATGCGATCTCGACGATGCTCGCTGGCGGCAGACTCGGCCGTATCGTTGCGGCCGGTGACGAACAGGAGATGGCGCGCGCGATCAAATTTGCTGCTCCTGATTTCCAATTGAGTGCGGGTCGCATTGATATGGCTGGGCAATTCACCCTCGAAAATTCTGGTCGACTCTACGTAGGTTTGTTCGCCGCATTGGCGGATCGGCGGCGCAAGGAACAGGGTTTTTTGCAAATCAGGAGCTTGAAACCATGAGCAATGGCGAGTCCATATATGGACCATATCTCCCCACCGTTGGTAGCCATCGCGGTTTGGGCGAAACTATCCCGGAAAATTTGGTTCCGCTGATCACAAAAGGAGTCAACTGGACCCAGTGGATCGGACCTTTGGTAGCACTCGGATTTCTCGGTGTGGTTTTTTTCGAAGTTCGCAACCTCGATTTTGCCCATTTCCTTGCCAAAATACCTAGTCTACCGTCGTTCTGGCTACTGTTTTTCGCTTATTATTTCTCGGGTCCGGTGTCGGAGTGGTTTATATACCGCCGGCTCTGGAACATACCGCTCTCGGGACTGGTGGCTTTGGTCCGGAAGTTCATCAGCAATGAGATTTTGCTCGGCTATCTGGGCGAGATTTATTTTTATGCTTGGGCGAGGCGCAGTGCCGACATCCATGCATCGCCTTATGGTGCGATCAAGGACGTTACGATCCTCTCCGCGCTGATTGGCAACGGTTTCACGCTGCTGATCCTGGCCCTGCTCTATCCGCTGTTCCATACACTCGATTTTGGAGGCGTTGCCAATACTGCCTATTATTCGATCGGCTTTGTGCTGCTGACTTCGCTCGTGATCATGGTTCTGCGAAACCGGTTATTCAGCCTCGCTGGATCGGAATTGCGATTCATCTCTTACATTCACGCCGTCCGGATCATCTTCACAACGGCAGCGATCGCGCTGATGTGGCATCTGTTGCTACCCGATGTCGATTTTCGCTGGTGGCTTTTGCTGGCAGCAGGAAGGCTCCTGATTTCACGCCTCCCCTTTCTCCCGAACAAAGACATCATGTTCGCCGCGCTCGCGATCACGATCATTGGCCATGACAGCGAAATCGCTGAATTGATCGCGCTCATCACCTCACTGCTGCTGATGACCCATCTCGTCATGGCTACAATTCTCTCAGTTCCAGAAATTATTCGCAAGCGGAGCAAGGAAAGCAGATTATGAAATTATTGTATCTGACAGCGGCGATCGCAGCCCCGTTATTGCTGGCCGCGCAGTATATTCCTTCTTCCCCTGACCTAGGGAAGGATGAAGGTCGCTGCCGCAGCGGTGAAACCGGCCCTGCAATACAGGTTGCGGTGACAGGACTGAAGGACCGCAAGGGAAAACTGAAACTCGAAGTCTATCCGTCCAATGACATTGATTTTCTGGAGGATGACAACAAATTGCTTATGGCAGGCAAGACCTTCAGGCGAGTCGAAGTGTCTGTTCCCAGTTCCGGAACCCCGCAGCTATGCATCCGGATTCCGTCGGCTGGTAGTTACTCGCTCTCCTTGCTCCACGACCGCGACGCAAACCGCAAATTCGGACTGTCGGTGGATGGAATCGGTTTTTCTTCAAATCCGAAGCTTGGCTGGTCGAAACCCAAAGCCGCAGCGACCCGCATATCGGCAACGTCCGGCATCACAAATACCACGATCATCATGAATTATCGCCGCGGGCTCACAAGTTTTCGCCCTCTTAAGCGTTGAGCAAAGGATTGGACTGATGAAGATTGTCGACGTCTGTGCATTTTATTCTCCAGAGGGTGGAGGCGTAAAAACCTATGTCCGGCAAAAACTAGCAATCGGACCGAGTTTCGGACATGAAATCGTCATCATAGTTCCCGGCTCCGGACACAGCGTGGAACATTTTGGTCCCACAGCCCGGATTGTCACGATCCCGGGCAAGAAATTCCCGCTTGATGGTCGCTATCATTATTTTGACGATGCTAAGGAAATTCACGCTGCCCTAACCCGCGAGCAACCGGATTTTGTCGAGGCTTCATCCCCCTGGAACAGCGCGTCCATCGTCGCCGATTGGCCGGGTGCCGTGCCGCGAGCATTGATCATGCACGCCGACCCCTTATCTGCTTATGCTTATCGCTGGTTCGGCAAAATTTTTGCAAGGGCAACGATTGACCGGCAGTTTGATTGGTTTTGGCGGCATTTGCGGAGGCTGGATTCCCGATACGATCACGTCATTTGTGCTGGTGATAGTCTGGGCGACAGGCTTCGCGAAGGTGGTCTGGAACACGTTCAAACAGTGCCGATGGGCATAGAGCGGAATATTTTTTCCGAGGAGCATCGTAACGAAGGATTGCGTAAGGCAATGCTGAAACGCTGTTCGCTCGGCCCCGACGCTACGCTTTTGATAGCAGTGGGCAGGCATGCAGCAGAGAAAAGATGGCCACTGGTCATAGCCGCAGCCACTGCCGCCGGGGCGCAGCGAGCCGTTGGGTTAATCCAAATTGGCGGCGGCGGCGAAACCGCCCGTTTGCAGCGCGAGGCGCGTGGCAATCCGCATATCCAGTTTCTACCACCCACGAACGACCGTGCCGCGCTTGCGGCGATGTTGGCAAGTGCCGATGCTCTGATCCATGGCTGTGAAGCGGAAACTTTTTGCATGGTGGCGGTCGAAGCACGCGCTTGCGGTCTGCCGATCATTGCGCCGGACCAGGGCGGCGCTGCTGACCAAGTCAAGGCCGGTGCTGGATTGGCCTATCTATCGGGAGACCCTCGCTCGGCCGCAAGGGCAATTGTCCGCTTTGCAGACAATAGAGCCGATCTCCGAAGGAAAGCGCAGGAAAAATCAGGGAGCGTCCAAAATATGGAGCATCACTTCCGGGACCTTTTTGCGCTCTACGCGACTGGATTGGAGAAATCTCGTGCTGCATGACGAGATCGAGTGTGCGGAATCCTTGAAAGTGGAGCGCGCCGAGCCGGAAACACCTGCTTTCCAGACTACAGCGTCGACAAATGGATTGGTTCATGTTCCGCATGACAATGGCAAAGAAAGCTGCAGCTGTCTTGCTGGATTTGCACGGCTATTGATATGGGCAACACGCAACAATGACCATTGAAAACCGATCCCAGGTTCATCTACCGATCACCAAACAACATCGGCAATCCATAATATACAGATTGCCATGTATCGTCATGTCACCTCTACTTCTCACGGGCATGTCGCCAATAACGGTAGAAGGAAACAGTATTCAGGGCTAAAATCAGGCGCAGATCGAGGACGCCAGCTTTACAGAACGACGTGAATTGATGGCCTCGGAAATCGAGAGGCAGGTCCGAAAATCAGGTTATAGAAACAAACGCAGGTTGCGGCCGATCATTGATGCCTTCCGCACTACTCCGCGACATCTTTTCGTCCCGGAAGTTATAAAGGCCAAGGCCTATGAACATCACCCTTTGCCCATTGGCTATGGTCAGACAATATCCGATCCCTATATTGTCGCGATTATGACCTATGTGCTGGATCTGGAGCCAGGAGACAAGGTTCTCGAAATTGGCACTGGTTCTGGTTATCAGGCGGCTATTCTCAGCCCGTTGGTGAATAAGGTTTTTACGATCGAGATCGTCGAACCCCTGGCCGAACGCTCCAGCAAATTGCTCCAGTCTCTAGATTATGAGAATGTCGTGGTCCGTTCCGGCGACGGCTATCAAGGCTGGCCGGCGGAAGCGCCATTTGACGCCATCATCGTCACGGCAGGAGCTTCTCATATTCCGCCTGCCTTGCTGGATCAGCTAAAACCCGGCGGCAAAATGGTTATCCCAGTGGGCGAAAAATTCTGGGAAGAAAATCTGACTCTAATAGAGAAAAAGAAGAACGGACAGATCGTAAGCAAGCAACTCGGCTGGGTTATGTTCGTTGATTTTACGGGCGAGATTGCCAAGCAAAAGTTGCCCCAAGGCAATCGTTGAAACCTGTAATAGGATAAAGGAAGAAAAATTGCGCTTAAGTATCATTTCGAGCGAGCGGGCCGAACATCGGATTCCACTCTAGGATTGTAAGTTCATCGATAAGTCCTTCGATCGCAAAAGGGTCCTGTTCGATCAAGCTACGAGCCTGATCGGCATCAGCAACCGTCATGATGATGAAACCAGCGTGTTTGCCAAGCCCCGTAACTGGCCTGGATGCCCGTTTCTGACCGGAATCGATTAGCCACTTAAGGAACGCTATATTTGCGGTGACGTGCTTACCCCAACCGTTGATCCACAAAAGAGCGCATCAGATTGCCCCGATTGGTCGAAACTAGAATGGCAGCTTCTGGGGCGCGAACAGTTCTTGCTATAAATTCCCGAACTAACGGCGAAGATTGTCGATCAGAGAGCATCCCCGATAATCCAATGTCCCAAGACGACCATAACCACAGTCCAGACTACGATGACAACTGTCGCTGCTGCATAACTCATTGGGCGATCTGATATGAGCAATGCTTCTGTTCGAAACTCCGCCATCAACTGAGCAGGAATAAGACGCACAACAAGAGCAATTCCCAAGGGTATGATGATAAGATCGTCAAGGTAGCCAATTATTGGAATGAAATCGGGAATAAGATCGATAGGGCTGAAAGCATATGCTGCAACACTCCCGGCTATTAGCTTGGCGATCCAAGGCGTGCGGACGCTACGCGCGGCAATCCAGAGAGCAAACACGTCTCGTTTTAGGGCCTTAGCCCATATTTTAAGTTCCTTGATTCGCCATACCATCTGATTATCTAACCTGCTTCAGATGATGTCCGCAACGTGTTTGCCGCGAAAATACATTGAAGCCCAGGAACGAAACGGCATTTATTTCCGCGCGGATGCGTAGCGTTCTCCTCGATATGCCTGCCCGAAAAACTCAATAAATTTGCAAATACAGGCTGATCCGTTAAACAAAATTTATTTGATTTTGCTATAAACTATCGACGCGATACTTGCACAAAATCATGCTTTGCCACACAGTTGGAAGCACTGCACATCTGCAAAAGTTAGGGGTTTGCCAATTGTGAAATTTGATCATTAACCTCAAGAAGGTAGCTTCGTTGGCCGCGGAGACGGATGCTATTCACTGCCCTGGTCCGCATTGCTAGTATCGATTAAACGTAAATTCGAAGCCTGCAATTACGCCTCTGACCAAGTATGAGGCGCTGAAAAGGCCCCGCGGGAACTGAAATAGAATGACAGATTTTGATGACATTAATTCCGCAAATAGCGATAGAGGCACCGATGTCGGCAAGAACCGGTCTGCTTTGCGCAAACTTTTCGACGATACCCGAAAACGCCTTGTCGAGACCGGCACTCGCAACCGGCTGGTCCATGTCAATCGCGCCAATACACGCGGTAATGTAATCAACATCATCAACGAGCGCTCGGATGATGTATATGCATTTCTATCTTCCAAAAAGATGCGCTTCCTCGCCATCGGCATGGATAAGGACGATACCAGCACCGAACTGCAATTGGTCAACGCCGGTGATGAGGGGTTTGATGACGGACGCTTTGGCGACAACCAGCTTGAAGTAAAGTTGGGGCCTGACGCACTGCAAAAACGCCTGCTTAAAATCGCGCGCGAGGCGAAGACGGCGGAGGAAGAGCAGGGGATCAACATTCTTTACCTCGCACTTGGCTTCATGACATGGTTTGAAGACAAATATTCGGCGGTTTCGCGAGAGGCTCCGCTAATTCTGTTGCCAGTGGAGTTGAAACGCAACGAGCGGACATCAACTTATGATGTGCAGATCAGGGGCGATGATATTGTCACTAATTTGCCGCTTGCCCAGCGAATGAAGGATGATTTTGGCATTGAGCTTCCCGATTTGGAAGTGGGCGACAATTGGCAGCCATCCGATTATTTTGATCTGGTGGAAGAGACTGTTTCCGAACGTGCACGCTGGAAAATTGACCGCGACGGCATTCAACTTGGATTTTTCTCATTTGCCAAACTGCTGATGTATCTCGATCTTGACCCTGACCGCTGGCCAGATGGCTCGCTGGAGGAGCATGGTCTGGTCAAGGGATTGTTGCACGAAGGGTTTGAAGGCGAAGAACCGGCAATCAGCGATCAGGACCGGCTCGACGAAATTTTATCCCCTAGCGAGATTTTCCATGTCGTTGATGCCGATAGCTCGCAGACCAAGGTTATTGAGGAGGTCCGGCGTGGCCGTAATCTGGTTGTGCAGGGTCCGCCCGGAACGGGCAAGTCACAGACGATCACCAACATTATCGCTACCGCCGCGCGCGAAGGTAAAACTGTGCTGTTTGTTGCCGAGAAAATGGCGGCGTTATCGGTGGTGCATGACCGTCTGGTTAAAACTGGGCTGGCCGATATTTGTCTCGAGCTGCATTCCAAGGCATCGAACAAGAAAGCTGTGCTCGCTGAGCTGGGGCGGACGCTGACTGCGGCAGGTGCCATCCCAAATGTGCCGGGACCGCCTGACAGCCTTCGGGCAGCCCGAGACAGGTTGAACGGAATCGCCGAGGCTTTGCACGGCACAATCGGGCATACGGGCGAAACGCCGTTTGCAATGCTTGCTCGCCAAGCGCGCTATCTGGGTATGGGTGCAAAGCCGCCGACGCTGGATTCTTCAGAAATTGGCAAAATGTCGCGTCAGGAGGAAGACGAACTTGTTGAAGCGATAGAGCAAATAGGGGAATTGATTTCGGATTTGGGGTCAGCTGAAACCCACCCCTTTAATGGAATTCAAAAACTGGACCTGCAACCGGTTGACCTGGAACGCTTGAGCCAAAAACTTGTGCAGGCGCAGCAAAGCCTGACCGCTTTGCAGGAGGTCTATGACGACATTGCGGGTGCGTTGGGACTCAAAACACCATGCACATTTGATGCCATAGTTCCCGTATTGGATGTGCTTTCGCGGCTGGAAAGCATGCCTGATGAGGCGCAGGCCCTTATTCAGACAATTTTGCAGGCAGGCGACCAGAATCGCCTTTTGGAAACACTGGCTGAAGGAGATGCTTGGCGGGAGCGCTATGATGCGCTGCAAACTTATTTTGTCGAAGCGGCGTTCGCATCGCCAGCAGCCCATATGCGCGGACCGATTGTTGCTGGAGAAAGCTCGTTTTTTACACGCCTTGGTTCAGCCTATCGTAATTCGTCCAAAGAACTGGCTGGCCTGCTAGTCGACAAATTGCCGAAGAAAGCTTCGGAACGCCTGACATTGCTTGATGATCTTCTTGAGGTGCAGGCAAGCCACACTCGGTGGAACGAAGATGAGAGTTATTGCGCCAATATTCTGGGCGATGAGTGGCGCGGATCGCGCACTAACTTTGCGCAGCTGGCTAATATTACAAAATGGGCAATACGATTGAGTGAGGCTGATATTCAACCACCCGCAACTGCGGCAATCGCCGTCGCATCAAACGCGGATAATCGTAAACAATGGCAAAGGCGGTTGGCGGAAAACGCGGAAGTAGCACAAGCCGATGCTGAGGCTGCATTTTCGATCATCGATTTGAACCACTCTGTTTTTGGAGAGGATGGAATGGGCGGTGCGCCTACACCGCTTGTATCCGCTCGTCTCGCTGCAATGGACACGTCTATCCCTGACTATAAGAAATGGGCGCAATATAGCCAATTGTCAGAAACACTCAATGAAGCCAATTTGAGCGAATTGGCGGTTCGAATGGATACGAAAGTTCTATCTAGCGAAGACGCCGTGACCGAATTGCGCTTCGCTCGCTCAGAGCATTTGTGGAAGAGGGCGCTGGACGAAAACAGCGCCTTAGGGGACCTGCGCGATTTTGACAGGCATAAGCTTGCTGGTGAATATAGGACATTTGAGAAAGATCAGTTTAGGGCCAATGTTACTACCATATTGGCGCAGCATCTTTCTCAGGTTCCTAAAGGCGCTCAGGGTGAAATGGGCGTGGTTCGCGGTGAGCTAGGTAAGAAACGGGCGCATATCGCGCTGCGCAAACTATTCACTAAAGCGCCAACGGCAATTCGTCGGATTAAACCGATATTGCTCATGAGCCCGATTTCCGTGGCTCAGTTCCTCGAACCGGGCCTGCATGAGTTTGATCTGCTGGTGATCGATGAGGCCAGTCAGGTCCGGCCAGAGGACGCGCTGGGCGCAATTGCCCGCGCCAAACAAATTGTTGTGGTCGGCGATCAAAAGCAGCTTCCCCCCACGTCATTTTTTGACCGTTTGCTTGGCGATTCCGAAGACGATGAGGATGATGAGGAAGACGGTGAAGACCTGCTAGGCGGGGCGGCAAAACTTGGTCAATTGGAGAGCGTGCTCAGTCTTTGCGAAGCTCGCGGACTTGGTTCGCGCATGCTCGAATGGCATTACCGCTCGCGTGATCCTTCGTTGATCAAGGTGTCAAACCGGGAATTCTATAAGAACGGCCTCATTTTGCCACCGTCGCCGTTGCAGGACGACCCCAATTACGGTCTTTGCTTTACCAAGGTAGACGGCGCGTATGATCGTGGCGGTAAACGGGATAATCGCAAGGAAGGCGAGGCGATAGTTGCTAAAATTAGCGAACACGCGCGGCAAACTCCGAAGCTATCACTAGGCGTCGTCACTTTTTCTTCTGCCCAGCGCAACCTTATCACTGAATTGCTGGAGCTTGCACGCAGACAAGACGGTATTTTGGATGAATTTCTGCGTGAAGGAAAGTCAGAGGACTTTTTCGTTAAAAATATCGAGAATGTTCAAGGCGACGAACGTGATGTGATTCTGGTCAGTGTTGGCTACGGGCCAACTTCACCGGGCGGGCCATTGACGAGCATGTCTTTTGGTCCGGTGAATGGAGATGGTGGCGAACGCCGTCTGAATGTTTTATTCACACGCGCACGGCTTCGGTGCCAAATTTTCGCTTCTTTCGATCCTTCGGCCATGGATACAAGTCGTGTGTCACGAGAGGGGCCAAAGATATTAAAGAGATTTCTAGAATTTGCACAATCCGGACTAATGCCCGATGCAGAAATTACCGGTGAAGACGCGGACTCTCCCTTCGAGGAGGATGTGGCCGACGAAATTCGGAAATTAGGCTGTATTGCAGATAATCAAGTGGGATCTGCGGGGTTCAAGATCGATTTAGGAGTGCGTGACCCTGAGCATCCCGGTCGATATATTCTGGCAGTAGAATGCGACGGAGCAACCTATCATTCGGCGCTTTGGGCGCGTGAGCGGGACCGATTGCGCCAAGATGTGCTGGAACATCTCGGTTGGCGCTTCCACCGTATTTGGAGCACTGACTGGTTTTATAATCGCGCCGCAGAAATCCAACGACTGGAAGTGGCTTTGGAAATGGCCAAAACGGCGAGCGAGAATGGAATTGAAGTTCCCGGATCAAATAATTTTTCGCTAACGTCCGCGCCGTCGGCAACTGTTGACACGATTCAAATCCCAGATGTTGTTGAACGTCAAATGCCTCCTTATCAACGGGCAATCCTCTCCGCTTCAAAGTTTCATGAACCGCATGAAGTGCATTCTGATTTTTTAGCGGAACTTGTGGAGCGAATTGTTGAACTTGAAGGACCGATTCATCAGGAAGAAGTGGCTCGCCGTGTAGCGGAAGCTTTTGGGAAGGAACGTGCTGGCGCAAGAATCAACAAAATTACAGTCAAAGCATTGCGCAAGGCGCGCCAGTATTCACAAGTGCTCCGAGATGGTGATGAATTCTGGTTTACGCTTGAACAACAAAAAAGCCCCCCAGTGCGTAATCGCTCTTCCGAGCAAGGCCCGATTTTAAAAGCCCGCAATATTTCTTTGATCGAAATACGCAGCGCATTGGAAATAGCGCGCCAAGACAATGCAGGTGGATATAATGATGACCTTATCCGTTCAGCAGCTCAGCTACTAGGATTTAAGCGAGTTGGCCCAGACTTGAAGGCACGGCTCGAAACGGGTCTCGAGCAGATTTTTTGAATGAATTAAAACTCCGGTGTAACTCCGGTGTAATTGCATCAAATTCATGATTTGATCTGGGTTTGTTCGGTATAATTTTAGCATTGCAACCGCGGTTTTCTGCTATATACGTCATTAGGCGCTGCCCTCCGAAGGCAGAGGTCACTGGTTCGAATCCAGTCGGGTGCACCACCAACCTACTGAAAAGAAACAACTTTTTCCGAAACTCCAAATTCCACTTGGACCGGTCTTGGGTGCAACTTGGGTGCAAAGTCGATCAGGGCGTGACCGAGGTATACTCCGATGTCAGCTAAAGTATCAGCTATTTTCGCCTGTGCTTTGGGGAATAAGCCTCGCGCTTCGACCATTTCGTCTTCTACCGCAGCCCAAATTACAAAAGCCAGAGCTCAGAAACCTCAAGCAATCAATCCAGATCAGCAGCGGTTTGATTATTGACCAGAGCCCGTTTCATTTCATTAGCAGACTCTAACTTTGACCTAATCGAATGTGGTCATTTATCATCGCCCGATGCCTTCGGAAGCATTTTGAGTGGAGAATCCTCAGTTGAGTTTTTGGGGTCGCGGCGGATAGACCATATTAAATGGCCCATGCCAGACAGTAAAAGACCAAGTCCTGCCAACGCGTATGGATCAATGGAAAAGGTCATGCAGCTTCTAACTCATAATTGACCAGAAGTGGTCTATCATAACGTCCTTCGGCTACATCCTTTGCCAGTCGCTCGTATGCGTCCAAATATTGCTCAACACGACTTCTACGTTTGGCATAAGTCATACGCCGACCTGGTGTGTCAGCCTCAACAAATGGCTTGGCCACTCCCATTACAGCTGGCGGCTGCATGTGCGCTGGAAACGCCACAATAAGATCGCCGTAATATTGTTCGGTAAGATAAGGCATTTCGCTGGTCAGCAAGGCTGACACTTCCATCACTTTACGGGTCAGTTCCGCTTCGGCATTCGGCGTGAAAGTGGATGAATAGAAAACGGACGGGTCTATTGGGAATAAAGGTTCAGCATCGTCGGCATCGCTATCAAAAACCCAATAGTCGAAATATACAGCGTTTACTTTTTCAAGGAGACGCAGGCGATCCCAGAAACTTTCTGGTTCCTCATGCTCGTTCAAATATTCATATCCAAACCCCTCACCAAACGAAGTGCAATTAATCATCGGCAATGCCCAGATCGCGTGAGTTCCAATCTCGCTGATTTTGCGGGCTGATTGCTTATTGTTGAACTTTTTCAGTTTGGATGCTGGCAAGCCAAAGGTGCGGTCTAGTTCGATACCAGCGTAGGTTTCAATAAAAAGCTTAAGAGCCAGTGGATCGCCAGTCTCCTTTACTCGGCGAAGCATAGAGTTCTCTTTGGCCAACCCGGTCACAATCTGATTGGGTAGAAAAATCGGGTTTTCGTCTTCTGGATCGGCTGGGTTGCATATCTCGTATTGAGGCTTGAGGCGTTTAGACTCTTCAGTGTGAGTGATGAATTTCGACTCAATCAACTCTTCGATAGCCTTTTTCGCACGTGGCTTTCCGATGCCTACATGATCTTCACAGGCTTTGGCCGACCATTTAGTCAGTTTGTGATCGTTCCCTGTCCCTACGAGCAAAACGATGTAAGCAATGACCAAGTTCATTCTGTTTTTTGTAGGAACCGTCCACAGCCGCTTCCATTCGCTTTTATCAATGACGCAAAAGTTGCTGCCCCGTCCTTTTCCCTTGAGCAGCTTCTCAGACTTTAATGTTTGCTCTTCTTCCATTTTGGGCACACCGATTGAGTTTATCATCATTGATAGATCTCGTGTAAATGACCCTATCAAGGAAGTCAAGTAATATCAAGGCCATCAAATAACATCGGACTTAATCAAGAATCATCAATTAATAGCCGATCCAGTGCATGCGTAACGGAAAACAAAACTCTTGATGAAAGTTGATAACTCTGCACCGAGGATGGCCAGTCAGAATATTGCCCAGTTGTAGCCACCATGATCGGCTACATTAGTCATCTACCGAGTTTCTTCTGTGAAAAACTATAGACGGCGCTGGCTCGGTATTTCGCGTTTGAAGTTTGATCCTATCGCCGCAAACAGACATGCGCCCAACAGCAATCTGGCCACTGGCATAAATGCAATATCTCGACCTGCTAGAACAAGACCGATACCATCATCAATAGTTCGGTCTGCCACTGGTCCCGACTTGGGTGCAAATCTCGGTAAAACTAAACATCTGTTGTAGCTTCACAACCATTTAGAAACCCGGAGTCAACTAAGAAACTTGGGTGCAACCTGGGTGCAAACCACCTCATCTAACGCGTTTCTGCGGTTTCTAAGGGTTCTAAGCCTATAATCTATGCAGTAAAACTGGCAGAAAAGCGTAGTTAAACTGACCTCCGAAGGCAGAGGTCACTGGTTCGAATCCAGTCGGGTGCACCATGTTTTCATGGTACTTAACAAATGTTGGTGAATTTTAAAATTTGAGAACTTACCAATAACTCACCATCCTAATTAAGCCTCCTCCTCCAACTCTTCAGCTGTGACCTCTAATGCGACGGATAGTAGCCGCCGCACCGATGTTCGGCGTTAGAGCCTGTGAGGGCTTGATCTGGCGAGAATATTGAGAATTTATGTGACCCAGCCAAGCAATTTGGGCACTGCGCAGGCAGTCGCCTCTACGGTTGGAAAAGCCAGATGCGGCCAGTGTTCGACCTAACGATCGATAGTAGCGGAGAGGTTGTGGCCTAGTCCAGCTTCGAATCCGCTATTCGGTCTCAGGGTCGAATATTAGAAAACCAGGGGCTATTCACGTTGCTATAAAACAGCCCCTGTTCCATGCTGGAGATATCTGACTACCAGATCTCCGTTCTCTATGCCTATCATCGCCTGACCGATTCGCGAACTTACGAGGGATAAACACTGATAATATCCTGTCAAAAGTTAAAAAAATAGCCCCGCATAGACACCTTGGAATGGAGCGCGGGGCTACTCTTTTAACGATATTATTCAAGTAACCGTGAGATCAATAGCTACGTTCGAACTCGTCGATTTCGCGTGCGACTTCGTCCTCAGCACGGCCATATTTTTCCTGGATTTTACCCGCAAGAATTTTGCGATTGCCATTAATCTGGTCAAGCTCGTCGTTCGTCAATTCGCCCCATTTCTTCTGGACGTTTCCTTTGACTTGTTCCCAGTTTCCTTTGATCATATTCTCGTTCATAATTCTCTCCATTGATGTTGGTGATAACTAATCAATTGTTGAGGGTCATTTATGTTCCCGGGTTTCAAAAATTTTGCAGGATTTATCGCATCTAGGGTGGGAAAAATGCTCCGCTAGTTTGACAAAATCCCTGTATATTAGTGTTTCAGAATGCCCCGGGCTGAGTGATTTCTAGTTACCTTAAATGTGATCGCTCCATGAAGCTCATTGCCGGGGTAACCAATACGCCGTGCACGAATATTGAAATACAGATCACTAGTGCAACTATTTCCCAGAGCAGTGATCCCGATCCGAAGTTTCCGTGGTTCAACGCGAAGGAGAGATAATAAGCCGATCCCAGGCCCCTGATGCCAAAGAACGATATTATAAGATTGTCCAGAGAGGGCTTGCGTAAACCAATCAAGCTGCACCACCCAATTATCGGTCTGATGACCAGTATTGTCACAATTGCAAAAATAATTACCTCGATTTCAAGCGAACTGAACAAGCCCCCTTTTGAAATCATTCCACCAAATAAGACCAGCATGAACATCATCAGCAAACGCTCTGTTTCATCTGCGAAATCGTGAAGTCGCTTGTTGAATGCATGACCATCTGATGACTTGCGGAGCATCAGTCCTGCCAAGAATACGGCGAGGAAGCCATAACCATGCGCGAATTCAGTCAGGGAATATACAATCAGGGTCACCCCCAGAGCAACGAATCCGTCACCGGTCCGAGAAAGCCGTGTTGTCTTTGGCAAAGAGTAAATAATCTTGCCGATCAGTTTTCCAGACAGAATTCCGATTATCGCGCCGACTAGCAAACGAAGTAAAACATCATCTATAATCCAGCCAGACCAGACATCTAACCCAAACCCGGCAAAACTGGCGGCGATGGCCAGGTGCACGAAGGGAAACGCCAGAGCATCGTTGAGCCCTGCCTCGGCAGACAGCGAAAACCGCACGTCGTCTTCATCGCTTGATTCAATAGATGTGATTTGAACGTCACTCGCAAGAACCGGATCGGTCGGAGCAAGGCAAGCGCCAAGAAGCAGCGCAGCAGGTAAGGGCAAACCCAGATAATATCCACCCAGAAATGCCAAGACAACAATCGTCAGCGGCATAGTGATGCTTAAAAGCCTGATCGGGATTTTCCATCTCTCCAGACTAAAAGAACGGGAAATTTTCAGCCCTGCTCCCATCAGAGATATAATGACGATAAACTCTGTCGCCATTTCAATGATAATCGGTGTTTCGACGGGATGCGGCGAATATCTCTCGAACGGAGGAAGCGAAAATAGAACAAGCCCCGATATCACGCATATTATCGGAAGAGATAGCGGCATCTTTTTCAAGATCAACGGCAGCCAAGCGACCATCATGATCAATATGCCGAAACCGAGCAACAGAGGCAGATATAGCTCCACAACATCTTGACCAACCGCATTTTGCATCATGGGGTCCGAAGCAGAGGTGCCGCCTGTCATCAAGAGTAAGTGGTCGATTGGATCATTCCCTTATTGGCATTGGTCTGTTCAAACGCCAGAACACAGTTCTAGGCTCACTTGTTACGATCCTTCATCAGCGAAACGATTGTGTCCAAAAGCACGAATATCACTAGCGCCAATCCTGTGGTCATAGCAGCAATCGCATGATAGCCAGCGCCGACGGCTATTCCGATCGCCCCTGCAAGTCACATACCGGCGCCAGTTGTCAGGCCGGATACCGGCTTTCTTTTCGATAACCTCGTAGTTGGGCTGAAACCGTCAATCAATCAGTGCCTACATGCGACTGTGTGCGTACGCTAAACTCGGGTGTTTACGCCAATAAGATGCAGCACTAACAATATCGCAAAAATGATGGCGGCTCCATACGCTAAGTATACGGCGAAACCGGCGATACCGCCGAAACCCAGCGCAGCAGCGACGATAGCAATAATCAAAAATATGATCGCATATCTCAACATAAATGTTTCCCTAGACATTGTTTCGGAAGAACAACCTGTTGATTCACATTTGGTTCCACTCAGGCTCAAAATGACTTCGAAAAGCTCGGTGCACGGTGAGCCAATGACTCCAAATATACGAATGTCTCTGGCTTTCTTGTTACAATTGCTGACATCGCAGGATACTCGTCTCTTGGTGAAGCGCCTTATTCCCGCCCGGTGGCGTGACAGGTTGGACCTGAGGTGCCTGCCAGCTTCGCAATCCCTTCAATCGGGGCTATCGACATATTCGTCTCCGCGCTATTTTCAAACTTCCGCAACAGCCGGATCCCATTTCGGTTTCAAGCCCTAGACCGATCCGAGAAATCAGATCTTAGCATCCGGCAAAGGTCGTTGGAATATCCAGGGTTATGACTCATTAACTGAACGAGAAGATGATGCTAGCTACGATTGCGATAGCTGACATGAAGGTGTGGACGCATCGGTTATATTCGGTGAAGATACATCTCACCTCCTTGTCGCTTCCGAATATATTCTAGATTTTGTGACGCTGACAGTAGAGGGGTTTGTCGAAGTCGGCGGTTATGATCCGCACCGTTCGCGACGGGATGTCCTGGACCTGCGGGACCGCGCGACATCGGTCAATGTCATAACCGCTGTCCTCGATCATCTATATGTGCAGCGCGGGATAACCATTCAGGTTTCAGAGCGAGCAGCAACACCACGACCATCGCCGAACCGGTGACTGACATCAGCCAGTATAAGACCGCGAAGCCGGGGCGATCACCCAGCAAGCTGAGTAGCAGAGCAATTACCAGCAATGTCCAGCCGACAAATCTGGTCGCGCGACCCCGCAGTGGTTGTGCACCTCGACCGAAAACGGTTGCCGCATGTTTTTTCTGGCTCAACGCCAACAAGATGCATCCGGTCAGGTTGATCAGCGCGGCTAGGCCAAGCAGAAGGATAGATACCATTGCAGTTACTCCACCGAATTCACAGCAATGTCCGGCGAGGGCGACGTCTTCGTCTTTTTCGTGCTCGGGAGGGATCGGGCGTCTCGCATCTTGCCTGTCAGGTAACGAGCGGTGAGCATAGCAATGAGTGCAGTGACCAGCAGAACCAGATCGACACCAGCCACCGATGCAAGCCCTTTCTGAAGGGCGGCGATCAGGTGATCACCCGTCGTTGCCCAGTTCAGGGTAACAGCCAAGAATGCGAGTAGCGCTATCCCCCAACATTGATCGATCCAGGCGCGCTCCTTGCGCAGCGCGGCATGCGCAAAAGTTACAAGCCAAGTGTAGAAGAAAAACCGGACTTCCAACCCGGCGCGGTCGATACCAAGTGCAGTGGTATCATGAGGCAATATTCTGTTGCTCAACAGATACGCTCCGGTCGCGATGATGATGCCCGTAACCGAGCCGACGCTGATTGTTTCCACCAGCCTTATCTTGAAGGGTTGTTGCAGATTTTTTTTCCGTCGAGATGCGACCCAGAACAGAAACCCCGTGGCAATCAGAACAAAGCCGGACAGTCCGGCTATAAAATATAGCCAGCGGATCGGCCAGTGATCGAAACGAATCTGGTGGAACCCCTCAAGCCAGGTCCGGATTTTCTGCACGGGTGTCGCCTGGAAGTCTGCCAGAACTGTTCCGGTTGCGCCATCGAAGTTCACGCTATCCCGGTGCGCTTCGGTGCGATTGGACGGAAAATGTCTGCGAACCTCGATATAGGCGTTGGCATCTCCGTAATGGCTGACATCGATGCGATCGGCTCTAGCATCGGCATTATAGCGTTGGGTCCAGATGGCTTCTGCCTTTTCGACCAGCGGGGCGATCGGCACCATGGTGGCTGGCTGGCCTGCCGCATCTCGCTGAAAATAGGCATAGTCATCTGCTGCATAAAATAGTTCGACCGCTCGATTGGACGGGTCGGCAAGCTGGACGAAAGACATCGGTATAGAGGCGTACCAGCCGGCGAAAATGGCAAAGCCCGAAAGGCAAATCAGAAAATGAAATGGAAGGAATATGGTGCCCGTGACATTGTGCAGGTCCAGGGTCGAACGGCGCAATTTCTTTTTGGGCCGGAAGGTGAAGAAATCGGCAAAAATCTTGCGATGGATAACGACCCCTGTCACCAGCAGCACCATCATCATCAGCGTAGCGAGAGCGACGACAATATATCCCACGGCACCGGAGTGAAGGCGGTAGTGCATGGGATAGAGAAAACCGGAACCTCCGAGCGATGTCTGCTCACCCAATGTTTCTCCGGTTCCGGGATGAAAGCGTTCATTAAATCTGTCCGCCTCTGAAAATTCGGCATGGACGTCGAAGAACGGTACACGCGCTTCGGGAAGATATATCAGCAGGTTCGTGATTTTCCCGTCCGGCCGCGCCGTTTTGACTTGGTCGATGATATGGTCGGCATCGATATCTTGTTGCGAGGCGGTAATTCGCGTCTCCGGCTGCATCCACCGATCGATCTCTTTGTCGAAGACCGACAGAGTGCCCGTCCACCAGATTGTTATCAGAAGCAAGCCAAGGACAAGCCCCGCCCAGCTGTGCAACCAGGTCATCGCTGGCCGGAATCCAGATTTTTGCGTCATGCGTCCAATATCCCGGGCGAGAGCATACCCGCGGTGACGATCGTAAGCACCGTCAGCCCCAGTACCGCAAGCGGGCGCAATAAGCTGGTGCGATCGGCAAAACCCCACATAACGATCGCGATATAGAATATATAGCTGAGCAAGGACGTCGCCAGCATGGCATCGGCCAGTGACACACCAACCGTATGCAGGGCTATCCCGGACAGGCCGGCAATGCCGGAAGCAAGAAACCACCCCAACACGCAAATCGCAAAAACCCGTAAGGTCATCGCGATACCATATCCGATCCGCCGTCTAATCATCCCGTTTTCCCGCGGCATCGATTAGCGGACCGATATGCTTCTCGTAATCCCGCCAGCGACCACTGGACGAGCTGTATAAAGGCTTCCGGACCTGCCAGCGGCTGGGTGTCTGCACGGCGCGGTTGTTTTTGTGAAAATCCAGAACAGCGGGAGTCCAGTCCAGTCCCATAAATTCTAGGAGCCGACGCGACTGTCCATCAATATCTCGGACCAGCTTTTCATAGCCTATTTCGAGAATTTCAAGTCCGGTTGCCTTGCGCCAATGATCCATCAAGCGCCTGTAACCCTGCCAGTAATAGGCAATGTCCTCGAGTGAGGTCGCCCACCGTTGTTCCGGCGTGAAATTCTCCGAGTAGATCGACAGGCCACAATCGCGAATATCGCGCTGACAATTGATGATCCGCGCATGGGGAAGAGCCAGAGCGACCAGACCGAGATGCCAGAAATTGAGCGGTTGCTTGTCGATGATCCGCGATGCATCGGACGGAGCAAGCTGGTCGATCCGTGCGAGGAAATCGCAAGCGAGATCTTCGTTACCCTCGCGGGACAGCTCCAGCGCTGCCTCCGGCCAGGGCGGATCGGAACGGCCCAGCTTATCCGGCAATCCGGTCGCGATGTCGGTGAGATAATCAAGTTCGCCGGCCCCATGAATTCGGGGATGGGCCGAAAGAATCTGTTCAGTCAGTGTTGTACCGGATCGCGGCAGGCCGACAATGAAGACCGGTCTTTCCTCCGCAACACCCCAGCCGGCTCTTTCCCTGTAAAAATCAAGCGAGAAAATTTCTGTCAGCTGGTCTATACGGCGGTCAAACGCTTCGCGGTCGAACGGACCTGCATCACGTCTGCGCGCCGCATTTGCCGCAGACAGGGCGGCAAAGGATTCATCATGATTTCCGGACCGGCCGAGCGCCTTGCCCAAAGCATAACCGATCAGCGCCACTTCGCGATCATCAGTGGCTTCCAGTCTGGCACCGGCGGTGGATAGCGCACTGGCGAGCACTTCTCCTTCCGCAACGCCAAGCAGTCCGGACAAACCTTCGGCATTATTCGGGTGATCCTTCAACAGCCGTTGATAAGTCTCGGCTGCTTCTGCCCGGTTACCCTTGTCTTCGTGGCAGGAACCAATGCCGAGCAATGCCCTGGTCGAGACCGGGTTGACTGCCAATATGGCCTCGAACGCCTTATGCGCTTCGTCGAGCTGGCCATCTTCAGCCAGAGTCTCGCCGAGAAGGACGAGCGGAACGGCGTTGCGTGGTTCGCAAGCCACAGCCTGCTTGAGGCAGGCGATGGCTTGCACACGCTGATGATTACGCGATAAAATCCGGGCGAGGCCGATATAGGGTGCGGCGACGGCCGGATCCGCCTTGGCCGACCGGCGGAAAGCCTCGAACGCACCGGGGATGTCGCCTGCCTTCTCGCAAACGACCCCTGCCTCGTATAGATCTTTGCCAGTCCGCTGCATCTACTTAGAGTTTAACACGCAACGTCACATAGGCCGAGCGGGGATTGCCAAATCGCTGTCCCCCACCTGGCGTCCCATTATCGAAGCCGACGGTCTCGCGATATTCCTCATTGAGCAGGTTGTGAACATTGACCTGTACTTCAAACTGGTCGCTCAATGGGTAGGAGAGATTCGCATCGACGAGCGTGTAGCCGTCATACACGATGCCGTGCCGTGGCGCCTCTCTTTTGGAAATTGTTCTCAGGCCGGCCCCGATCCGCAAGTCGGCAAGGGGGCCGGATGGCACCGTATAGGCTCCATAAGCACTGAAAGTATGGCTCGGCGTCAAGGCGACGGTATCGCCTACATCCTGGCCGTTGCCCGGGTTGATCACCTCGGTGATTTTGGCATCAACATAGCCATAGGAGATGTTCAGGTTAAAATCGGGAGTCACGTTGATAACCGCGCCCAGTTCAAATCCGTTATGCTCCTGCTCGCCCGTCCCGATGACATAGGACGAGCCACCGGGCGCATTGTTCGGATCCGCTGTGGCGACATTCTGGCGTGTCAGCATGAAAGCTGCAGCCGTCAGATTGACTCGTCCGTCCAGAATTGCACCTTTGAGTCCGATTTCGTAGTTGGATGCGGTTTCCGGCGAAATAGGATCGCTTGCTGCGGTCGGATCAGCATAGTCCTCGCCCGCCCGGATCACCTGCCCAAATTGAGGGATAAAGCTCTCCGCATAGCTGACATAGGCATTCAGACTATCGGTCAGCCCATATGTGCCGCCGATACGGAAAGAGACGTCTTCGGCGGTATTGACCTGATCCCGTCGATAATCCTTTTGCTTATAATCGTCATATCGGACACCGGTGACAATGGTCAGACGGTCGGCCGGTCGAATACTTGTCTCTGCGTAGACCGAATAGAGATCGGTCGCGGTGTCCGAGAAGGGCGACAGCACGATCGCGTCGAAATCGGGCACTCCGTATGTAGCGCTACTAAGGTCGGTCACATCCGCAAAACCAAGGACGCCGCCAAAGCCCCAATGGTTGTCAAACTTTTCCCAGCGGTAGGACCCTCCGACGACCCAGTCCTGACGCTGACCGAAGGCCTCGAAATCGCCAACCAGCTGTGCATCGCCATAGGCAACATCCTGGTCACGAAAACCACGCGAGAAATAGGTGTAGGCAAGCGTGTCACCGTCTGTGAATCCGCGTCCTCCGGCGTAATTATAGCCATTTTGACTGGTCTGGTATTCGAAATCGGCATTCTGGTAGCTGCCGCGCAGAACGAGCTTCAGATTATCAAGAAATTCATGCTGCAACTCGGCGTCATAATAGAGGTCTTCGCCGCTCTGGTCGGAAGGAACGCCGAAATAGGTTGTTTCGTCGATGGTGTCCGGCACGGTGCCATCGGCATTCACTGCAAAACGGGATCCGGGAACACCGTCGCGTTTGGTGTAAGCCACCGAGAATTGGGCGCGTGTCCTGTCGCTGAAATTCACGTCTACGACCGGACGGATGGCTATGGTCTCGGTGCGTTCTGGTTCCTGCGGACTTCGCTGGTCTTCATAGGCGGCGGTTATCCGGAAGCGAATGGCGTCCGAACCTGTAAGCGATGCTAAATTCGCATCGACTTCACCGCGATAGGTGCCGTAGCTTCCGCCGCGGAGCGTAAGATTAAGAAAATCGTCTGCTTGCGGCGATTTTGTTACCTGATTGATAACACCGCCGGGAATGACCGGTCCCAAAAGAATGGATGTCGGGCCTTTGGCGACCTCAATACGTTCAATATAGGAACTGTCCCGTCGGCCCGCGCCACGACTGCCACCTTCTGGCCGGTTGTTTGTCAGCACCGTGCTCTGCAGTCCGCGAATATTGTATCCGCCGCTGCCTGGGAGCAGTTCTGTTTGCCGCCGAAAAACATTCGGCAGGGTTTCCAGAATATCAAAGGGGTTAAAAAAGCCGCGTTCATCTATTTGCTCCCGGTCGATGATGTCGATCGAAAACGGCAATTCAACAGGGTCGATTGGCAGTCGGTTGACGAGTGAATTCTGAAAGCCGGTTACCACAATCGTGTCGCTATCAGAAGTTTCTTTTGAAGTGTCAGCTTCCTGAGCATGTACGCTCTGAGCTAGAAGTAGAAAAGCAAATGATACACCGGTTGAAGTGAAACGCAGGCAATTTTTCATCGGGGCCCCCTTTTTTGAATTTCCAACGCCCTAATGATAATGCAAATGATATGCAATAAGGAATTCAAGGGCTACGTAAAATGGTTGTTCTGGCTTGCCTTTGCCACCATCCATATCTAGTAATTGCGAACGAATCGCAATAAGCGACGTGACGGGGGACTGCGAAAGCAAGGACAGAATCAATGACTCGCCATTTTCCGCCGCCAAACCGGGATGCCGTTACGCACCATATGATTGTGATCGAGGCCGCGCGCTGCTGGCGGAATGCGAAAGATCGCGGCCAATCGATTCAACCCTTCCTCTATCGGATACTTGTCCCTTATGATTGCGTAATGCTTGCACCGGTATTCGATAGTCTGATGACATTGTGCGAAAGCGCTCTGAGTCGGCGGATCACCATTGGTGAAGCGCTTTCATTATCCGATGACGAACAGATGTTGATTGCCCTGCTGGATGGATCGAAACTCTGCGACACGTCGATCAACTGCGCGAAAGACGCAGCCACTATCTTCAATTGTGCTATTTTTTCGACGCGGATTATGATGAGTCTGGCGTGGGGGCCTTGTCGATGGCCAGTTCGCGCATCAATCGGTTGTCGAGCTTGAGCCAGTAGTCGACCTTGTCGATTATGTTCGTACTAGCCAGCGCGGCAATCTCGATTGTAAATTTGGTTGCGGATCTGTTGCCCGATCTCGGCGGACTTTTGCAAAGCCTGCTGCAGATCGGCTTCTGGATCGGGGTTGCCATCGCCAGCTGCTCAGTGATTGTCCTTATCTATGCCTATGCACCAAACCAGAAGCAGGAAGAATGGCGGTGACCTATCCCCGGATCACTCATTGCCACTGTTTTGTGGATCGCGGCAACGTTGGGATTTTCATTCTATGTCGGAAATTCCGGAAATTATAATGTCACCTACGGCGCGCTTGGCGCAGTTATTGCCTTTCTCCTCTGGCTTCACCTATCAGCTTACATCCTCCTGATCGGCGCTGAGTTGAACTAGATGCTATCCTCCCGCGCTGGCAGACACGAGACTATCGTAGAGGTCAAAAGCAGCATGCTATGCGCGGGCGAGTCCCAATATTAATGACAAGTGTCAAATTAAGCCAAGCGCCAGCTCTCCAGTAATGGAAGAACCCGCCCTTTTTCAGCGTGATAATAAAGAAATATTTCCATCAACTCCTCGTGATGGAACGGAACACTGCTTTGACTGGTTGATTGAGAAAGACAAAGTTGAAGATTGATCGGTACATAAATGGCTATTTACCTCTGCGGTCGTCGCCTTGATAACTGAAATCCCAGATTTGGGAACGATCGTGAAACGAGCCTGGTCGCTCAGGCGGTCAAAGGAGGGCCTCGAGAAATAATCGTTGAGAAGGGATTGGAAGAACGACGGCTAGACGCGACTACCTAGACGTGTGGTCTCCGCGACTATCATAAACAGTCGGCTTATTAGGATAGTTGCAGGAACCTCCGACCCGCTTCCTCCTGCCTAGAATGAAGGACAGACATTTGGCCTTGAAACGATCTTTAGGAATGGGCAACCTCATCTTCTACGGCACTGGTACGATCCTCGGTGCCGGTATTTTTGTGGTTGTCGGCGAGGTTGTAGGGGAAGCGGGTGTCTTGGCCCCGCTCGCATATCTGGCAGCCGCACTGGTAGCTTTCACGACAGCTCTTTCCTTTGCCGAGCTGGGGTCTCGTTTTCCTGATGCAGGTGGGCCGATTGAATATACCGAGCAGGCATTTGGGGGTCGCATTCTACCTGATGCTTGTGGTTGGCTACTGATCGCGGCCAATATCGTCTCGGCGGCGACTATCGTGACAGGCTTTGTAAGCTATCTCAATTCCTTTGCCAGCGTCCCAAGTTGGATAGCGACCCTCGGTCTCGTCGTTACAATCACATTGGTAGCAGGAATCGGAATAAAACAGAGTGCTTGGTTCATGACTGTCACGACTGTCATCGGCATGGCGACCCTAATCTTCATTCTGTGGGTAACGCGCGACAGTTTGTTGGCCGGCGCTTCGAAGATGGCCTCTGCATCCGATCTGGGGCTGGATGCGCTCAGCGGTATATTCGCTGGCGCATTTCTTGCTGTCTACAGCTTCATCGGATTTGGCGATATGGTGCAAACTGCCGAAGAGGTGAAGGATGTCGAAAAAGCGCTGCCGCGCGCGATGATAATCTCACTACTCATAGTGTTTGTCTTCTATCTCACGATTTCACTGGCCTTGGCCGGCAGTAGCGATATTGCCGTGATTGCGGATTCAAAAGCCCCGCTGGTCGAAGCCGTGGCTCAAGAAGGCATACCGAAGCTGCCGATCGCCTTCGCCAGTTTGTTCGTAATAGTGAATGGATCCTTGGCCCAGATCGTCGCTGCCAGCCGGCTAATGATGGATATGGCGCGCGATGATCGTAGCGGAATGCCCAAGATGATGGAGATGGTCAATGATCGCACGAGTACGCCACTGGTCGCGACAGTTGCGAGCGGTACGATTGTACTCGGGCTGGCAATGTTTTTCCCCCTCAAGGCGCTGGCGAGTGGAACCAGCGTAGCCATACTGCTGGTTTTCACGGCAGTTAACGCATCGCTCTGGCGCCTCAAGCGAACCCGGCAGGCCGATAACATGACAAATATTTGGAAGGTTGTGCCAATACTCGGTACAGTATTTTGCGCGCTGGCGATTATCGGGCAGATAGTCTTGTGGGTGATTTAGCACTAATCGTCCCATGTACGAATGGCCCGTGTTTGTCCGGGGAGTCCAACGGTGATTGAATCCCGTTTTCAGTGCTTCGCAAGCAACATTAACGGGCATTGCTTTTCTTCCTTGAGCAGCGGCGCGAGAACATAGCTCCCTGGAATTATTTCTTCATGCACATCCCGAACCTTACATAAAGTGAATATGCATCTGTAAGCGAAAACAGCTTCGATTGGTTGCCTGCGGCCAGACAAATCGGTCAAGGATACTGACATGTTTTCAGTAGACCGGGATTGGGCTAGCTAATGCCAAATTGCCTTGAGAGCCCAATCGCGAAACTCTAGAAAAAACAAGCGAACTTGCTTTGCGGGCCCCGTCTGTAGTCACATTCAAATTCGTCTCGAAATATGAAACCTTTCCCATTGCTGCACGTTGGTGCGGTTATGGAAAAGAAGCATCAACCTGAGGAGCCTTGCCCTCCAGCAGACGACGGGGAGGCGAAAGACACCAATTTAGACCCGGAAAAGGCACGTGGCGGTAGGATCATCCTAAATACGCGACGCCGCCGGATCATTTTTACCGGCGGGCTTGTTGTTTGGGGTTTATTCATGATCGTTGCAGCTTTTCTAGGCAATAGCTGACCCAGAGCAGGAACATCCCAGATACTGCTACTGAACCAATTAAGATTGTTCGCCTATCTCAAAATGAGACCCGATAAATTCGAACCTCGATATTATTCAATTCTGTAGCTGGCAGGCAGATCACTCGCCGGAAAGCTTTCCTTGAGCGCTTCATCAATTCGTTCTTCGATCGCTGCGCGTTGGCGCTCAGTTATGTCGGAAAGGTCCGTCGGCAATCCTTTCGAACAATCTTTCTCTTTCACTGAATTTCGATCCTGCCATGAACCGGATTTGTTTTCGCTATCTGCTTCAGCAAGATTGTCATTGTCGCGCTTGCTATCTTTAAAATGGGCCTTGTTCATAATTGTCTCCACAAGAATGTTTGTATTGCACATGATAGTTTACGGACGACTATCCAGATCGTTCCCCGGAATCCGCTGAACTTAGCAGCTCTGACTATGAGGAAGCCCCTTGAGGCGAACTGCGAGTAGCAGTTCGATTTCCGTCGACCCTAATTGTGACCATGGAAACCGCGGCCGGTAGCTGTGGCCGGTGATTCTCGTCTTTCTTTGCGAGCGATTGGGATTAGTTTTTTAAAGGATCATCTCGTCACAGCATATCAGATCCAAACGATCCCGCGGTCTGCGCAACTCTCGATGCCCTCTTGCGTTGACCCAATAGAAAGGAGCCAATGATGAGTATCAAGGAAAAGCAACTGCACGAGGATGGTCTGCCGGGAGAGGAAAGTACGCTGGAGAGCGCTCCTGAATGGGAGCCGCGTTATCCGGGCTCCGGGCGGCTAAAAGGCAAGACTGCGATCATCACCGGAGCGGACAGCGGCATCGGTCGAGCCACCGCAGCACTGTTTGCGCGCGAGGGGGCAGACGTTGCAATCGTCTATTTGAAGGAAAGCGGCGACGCGCAAAAAACAGTGCGGATAATCGAAGACGAAGCGCGCAAGGCACTCGCGATCGAGGGGGATTTGGGCGATCCTGCTTTTTGCGAACAGGTCATCGAAAAGGTGATCAGTGCATTCGGTAAAATCGACATCCTTGTCAACAATGCCGGTGAACAGCATCCGGACAAGGATATACGTGAGATTACTGACAAGCAGCTGCGCCGAACGTTTCAGACCAATATTTTTGCCATGTTCTACCTCACGCAGGCGGCACGCAAACATCTGCAGAAGGGCTCTGCAATCATTAACTGTACGTCGGTGACGATGTACAAAGGCGCCGCGCCCCTGCTCGACTATGCAGCGACCAAAGGCGCGATCACGGCCTTTACCCGTTCGCTTTCCGAGAATCTGATTGCGGAGGGAATCCGCGTCAACGCGGTTGCGCCCGGTCCGATCTGGACGCCGCTCAACCCCTCTGGCGGCGCCACGGAAGAAATGTTGGACGGATTTGGTAAGGATACGCCAATGGGCCGCCCCGGTCAGCCAAACGAAGTTGCCCCGAGTTTCCTGTTCCTGGCTTGTCAGGATTCCAGTTATATGTCCGGGCAAGTGCTTCACCCCAATGGTGGCACCATTGTCGGAAGCTAGTGAGCTCGCTTAATTTGCGTCACCCGATTTTAGAATGATCGCAATATAGAATGACAGACAGCACTTCTGGAACCGTGCGTGTTTGGCTGGTCATATTCAAATGCTTGATACCTCGATAAAAGAGAGGCGATCATTACCGATCAGGGAAGATTTCTCTTGAGCCTGTTTTGCTCGATCACAGGTCGGCTTTCCGCAGCGTCCGGGCTCTTCTGCTTCTGTGGCTTGAGATTCCCGTTACCACGCTTTTCATCGACATCAAGTTTGCCGGTGGGTTCGGTCGGCGGAACCTGTTTGCGGTTGTCATTCTGATCATTGCTGTTCTTGCTCATTTTAAGTCTCCATTAGAAGCCGGGTGCGCCCACAACCGCTCCCGGCCTGCTTCAGATCGCCGGAACACCGATTTAACCGGTACTTTTCCGGACTTTTTTCAGAACTACCGGTAATCCGGTCGATCCTGATGCTACCTCATGGTTCGTCAGTTTTATATTCTACCATCGACCAGAGGGATTCAGGGCTTCAGCACCACCTTGGTCCATTCATCCTGATTATTCTTGAAATTCTCATAGCCGGTTGGCGCTTCCTCCAACGGCAGCCGGTGACTGATCAGAAAGGTCGAATCTATAACTCCCTCCTGAATCTTTTCGAGAAGATCCTTGGTATAACGTTGAACATGGGTCTGCCCTGTCTTCAGTTGCAGCCCTTTTTCCATCAGCGCTCCCAGCGGGAACTTGTCGGTAAAGCCGCCATATACGCCAGGCATGGAAATTCGGCCGCCCTTGCGCACCGCCAATATTGCCTGCTTGAGAGCGGCTGCGCGGTCGACGCCGACGCCGATCTTTTGCTTGGCAATGTCTATCATGTTGTCGATGGCAAAGCCGTGTGCTTCCATACCCACCGCGTCGATCACCGCATCCGGGCCAATGCCGCCGGACATTTCCATCAGCGCTTCGCGAACGTCGGTCTGATGAAAGTCTATCGTCTCGGCACCCAGATCCCGGGCTAGTTTTAGCCGGCCCGGATTATGGTCGATGGCTATTACCTTTTCCGCCCCCATGATCAACGCGGACTGAATGGCGAAGAGCCCGACGGGCCCACATCCCCATACGGCGACGATATCGCCATTCTCGATATCGGCGTTTTCTGCCGCCATCCAACCTGTCGGCAGGATATCCGACAGGAAGAGCACCTGCTCGTCTTCAAGACCGTCGGGTATAACGACCGGACCAAAATCGCTGAACGGCACCCGAGCATATTCTGCCTGCCCGCCGGCATAACCTCCGGTCAGGTGCGAATAGCCGAACAGTCCACCCACCGCCTGACCGAACATCTTCTCGGTGAGATCCTGATTTTCCACCGGATTGCTGTTATCGCAAGCTGAATATTGCTGCTTGCCGCAAAAATAGCAGCTTCCGCAGGAAATCGTAAAGGGGACAACAACCCTTTGGCCTCTCTCCAACGTAGATTTGGGACCTACCTCTACTACTTCGCCCATGAACTCGTGGCCAATAATGTCTCCTGCCTGCATGGTTGGAATAACCCCGTCATAAAGGTGCAAGTCCGATCCGCAGATCGCGGTCGAGCTTATCTCGATGATCGCATCCCGGGGGTTGAGAATTTCCGGATCGGGGACATTATCTACCCGAACGTCGTGGGTTCCGTGCCAAGTTAAAGCGCGCATCATTCGCTCCTTTCTTTGTAATGACGGGCATTGGCGATCTCGCCAGTCTCCATGAACATTTTCAGGCGTTTCAGATCGCGCCTTGCCTGTATTTCCGGCTCTCTGGCAAACAGCTTAGCGATCATTTTGCCGATTGCTCCTCCCGGAGCCTTGTAAGCAATAATGGCTTCAACCCACGTGCCCCGCTCAGCCGGCGCATCCCTGAACTTGACGCGTCCCTTGGTCTCAATGTCCGACCCTTTGACGGAACGCCATGCTATCAGCTCATTCTCGCGTTCTTGGACAATTTTAGTTTCTACCTCGACAGACTGTCCGGCCGGTGCCTTGATCGTCCAGACGGCCCTCCCCTCCTTCGCGGTAGGCTGGACATCTTCTATGTTTTCCATGAACTTCGGCAAATTCTGAAAGTCACGCCAGAAGCTATATAATTCACTGCGTGGCCGATTAATCGTGATAGTTTTGCCTACGACGTCATATTCGCCGAAACTTCTTCTGTTGGTGCGCCCGGGAGCGTTGTCGTGCGGTCTGGCCCGCCGGTTGCGCCGGTTTGCCACATAAGCGCTGCCAACGGCGGCGATGGCGCCGACGGCTAGAATGGCAGCGGCGCCCGTTGAGACAATGCCCTGTTTAATTGTGCCGGAAGAGGTTTCACTCATAATCGTCTCCGTAGAAAATTCTTGCTGCTAGACATTTCTACGGATGACTTTTCTGATGGTTCCGTGAAAATATCTTTCCGAATAAATTCGATTTTGCAGGCAGCGACCATTGCTTGGGGACACTTCCCGGAAAACTTCGCTCGAGGTTCATGATCTGTTGAAGGTGTTGAGCATTCCGGAGAGAACGCACGTTGCAACCATTTATCGTCGAGGCCGTTCAATCGAGATGGATAAAGGAGGATTAGATGTCACTTACTGCAATTGCGTTGAACTGTTCTTTAAAATCCGACTCCCGAGAAACATCTTCTACAGACCAAATGATCGACGTTCTCAAAAAGAAGCTGAGAAAAAACGATGTTGAAACAACCGAAACGATTCGATGCGCCGCCTATAATATCAAAGCGGGGGTAACATCCGATGAAGGCGATGGAGACGACTGGCCGGAACTGAGAGAAAAAATTCTCGACCATGACATCCTAATTTTCGGCGGACCTATCTGGATGGGTCAGGTGAGCAGCGTCGCCAAGCGCGTGTTGGAACGGATGAATGCGTTCATGTCCGAAACCGATGAAGCCGGGCGCATGCCGAGCTATGGTAAAGTCGCGGTCGCCGCGATCGTCGGAAATGAAGACGGCGCGCACCAATGTACTGCCCAGTTATTTCAGGCACTGAATGATGTAGGGTGGACCATTCCTGCGGTCGCAGCGTGCTACTGGGTTGGCGAAGCAATGGCATCAACTGATTTCAAAGACTTGGAAGAAGTGCCGGAAAAGATTTCGAAAACCGCAAATATGGTGGCTGACAACGCGGCCCACCTGGCTGACCTGCTCGCGAAAAGCCCCTACCAAGGACATTAAAAGACCCTGAAACCCATAGCGAATAACCTCTGATGAGAGTTTTCTGTGTACAGATTGGCCTCAGGCCGTCGGAGATTTGCCATGAATATAATTACATTTCCCGCGGACCTCGCCGATCAGGCCAAGAGCGTATTATCTCTGGCGAGTGACAGAAGCTTGACCGTGACTACGGCCGAAAGCTGCACCGGCGGTTTGCTTAGCGCGCTGCTAACCGACATTTCCGGACTGGGGCATGTTATCGAGCGCGGAATTGTGGCTTATTCCGAACAGTCAAAATGTGACCTCCTGAATATTGACAAGGCGCGAGTCGACGAATGGGGGGCCGTAAGCAAAGAGATTGCCGTTGAAATGGCGAAAGGCGCATTGGAACGATCCCAAGCCGATATCGCCTTGGCAATTACTGGCTTTGCCGGGCCGGCCGAAGACCACGAGGAAGAAGGATTGGTTCATTTCGCATGTGCACGCAGAGGACGGGCAATCGTGCACAGGGAAGAACATTTCGGACCGCTTGGTCGCGACAAAGTACGCAATGCTGCAGCATCGGTAGCCCTTTCCCTCATGGAAGAAGTTGCGAGCACATAATCCGACACTCCAACACAATGTCTTTATTCCTATAGGCCATCGCCCAAGCCCTAACCTATCGGCGAGAAAACCGGGGGCCAGCTTTGATAGTGATCATTGAGGGAACCCGACTACGCTCAGGGCGTTACAAGAGCTATGGCCGAGCCTGAAAAGATTTCTGCGATATTGCTTCCAGCGGAAAAAAGCCGAGCGCACTGCGAGGCTCCAGCGGATGTTGAGACCATGCCCTGGCACTTTCACTCTTTACCGGGCCCGGTCATCACTACCGCCATCCACGCTGGGCACCACATCCGCAGCGAAATGCTCCCTTGGCTGGAAATAGGAGAGTATGATCGATTGCGGGAGGAAGACCCGTTGACTGATTATTTCCTCGGTGTCGGAGATGGCATATGTCGCGCCAACCGGTCCCGTTTTGAGGTGGATCTCAACCGACCGCGAGAAAAGGCGATTTCTACCAATCCTGAAGATCAGTGGGGCCTCAAGATTTGGAGCAGCGATCTCCCCGACGCGCAAATAGAGAAATCCCGGCGATTGCACGACCAATTCTATCGTATGATGCAGGATCATTGTGACGCGATGATTGAACGCTTCGGTAGGATATTGGTGCTCGATATTCACAGCTATAACCACCGCCGGGACGGGGATGGGGCGGACCCCGCGCCGCTCATGGAAAATCCCGATATCGATCTGGGTGCCACCACCATGGACCATGATATCTATGGTGAACTGCTAGTCCACTTTGCCGAAAGACTCCGATCGGTACCCGTCATGGGCAAGAAACCGCAGGTCGGAGTGAATGTGCGGTGGAAAGACGGAGGAAACTTCCCGGAATGGTTGCACGAAATTTACGGTGCGAAGGCATGCGTGATTACACTCGAATATAAAAAGTCGTTCATGGACGAATGGACCGGCGAAGCCAGCATTCTGCCATTGCAGCATTTGAGAGAGGGATTGGCCAGAGCGGTCACGATTGCGCGCGCGTATCTGCACAAAACGGCGGAGCAAATGTCATGAACCGAGCAACCCAACCTATCTTCCAAAGCGAAAAATTAAATTCTTCCGTACCATGCCACCTGTCGCCGCTCGAAAAGTGGATTGATAGCGAGATGGCCCGGATGGACCGCCAGATCGACTGGCTGACCCGACTGACTCCGGTCAATATCAATGCCATCAGATCGGCATTTGTCGCGTCTGGCTATCGTCATATGCCCGACAGCGAATATGGCGAGGGCCTGACCAATGACGCGCCGGTTTTGCGGCGCCAGTTATTCGCGCTGTCGATGGAAAAAATAGAAAACCCACTGATTGAAGCGCTGCTGATGGAAAAGCAGCGCGAGCTCGACCGGCAGATAGAATTGGTGCGGATGCGCGACCGGGAGGGTTTCATCTTGGCTAGCGTTGACCTCTTTGGCAGCGTGGATGAACATTTGCTCGATCAGGCGCATGATATAATGTTGAAAGTTCCACTGACGATCCCTGACGAGGCCGATGGTGATGCCGATGCCGTCGCACATACCGCCCGGAAAGCCACTGCATTTTACAGGTCGCTGAGTCCTGAGTTTAAATGTGAAGTGATTATCGACTCTAATCCGGGCACGTCCCTTTATACAAGTTTTGGTAACCTTCACATTGCCACGGACTATCGTATTCCCTCCGCCCGGATCGATCCGTTAATCCAGCATGAAATCGGAACCCATGCCGTCACCCGCCATAACGGGCGATGCCAGCCATTGAGAACGCTGGCAGGAGGCTTGGCCGACTATGACATTTTGCAGGAAGGCTTGGCCGTGATGGCTGAATATCTCGCCGGATATCTGCCTGCCGATCGGCTTCGAAGCCTCGCGGCGCGGGTGATTGCGGCCCATATGGCTGTTAACGAGTTTAGTGGCGCCGACATTTACGCCTGCCTGCACGACGAATTTCATATCGACGATGAAATGGCCTTTGACACGGCTCTGCGCGCCAAGCGCGGCGGTGGCCTGACCAAGGATGCGCTCTATCTGAAAGGGCTGTCAGAGCTCCTCGCCTATTTGCACCATGATGGCGAAATCGAAATATTGTTCCTTGGAAAGTTCGCGCTGAAGCAATTGCACAGTCTGGAAAAACTTTTGGAGCAGGGCATTGTCCGGCCACCGGACTTAATCCCCCAGTTCCTGACCGACGCGGATGCGCGGAAGAGATTAGACCGCGTTCGGTCAATGGCTTTGACTTCTTTGTATCAGGAGAGTCCAGATCATGGCGAATAAGAAAATCAGGATCGGCTTCGTAGTCAACGATGTCGCGACTGAAAAGGACGATTATACCACGATTCGCCTTGCCCGAAAGGCGGCGGCCCGGGGTCATGACGTGGCTTTGATCGGGATTGGCGATTTCATTTATGACTGGCGCGGAACGATCTGTGCCATGGCCACAATTGCCAAAAAAACCCGGTTCAAGAATGACAAGAATTTTCTCGCGCATCTGCAAGACGATGATGCTGCGCGAGAACGGATCGAGCTGGAAAAATATGATATATTGATGCTACGCAGTGATCCTGCGGAGGAACTGGGAAAGCGCAGTTGGGCGCCCTCTTCAAGTTTGCTGTTCGCGCAGATTGCGGCAGATCACGGCGTGATCGTACTCAATGATCCGAAGCATCTGACTGATGCTGTCAACAAAACCTATTTTCAGGGTTTTCCGGAAGAAATCCGGCCGGCGACCACGATTACGCGCGAACCGGAGGAAATTATCGCCTTTCTGAAAGCCCATGATAACAAGGGCGTTATAAAACCTCTGCAGGGGTCTGGCGGCCAAGGCGTGTTCCTGATCGACGAGGACAACCGGAAAAACCTCAATCAAATCATGGAAGCGGTGATCCGCGATGGTTATGCAATTGTTCAGGAATATCTGCCCGCAGCGAGCAAGGGCGATTTGCGGATGATAACGCTCAATGGTCGTCCACTCGAGGTAGATGGTCACTATGCCTGTCTCCACCGCTTCAGCGAGACCGACGATCATCGCTCCAATATCTCTGCTGGCGGAAGTGTTGAGCTGGTGAAGCCCGATGCGGTCGCAATGAAAGTCGCAGAAATCGTTGGGCCAAAGCTGATCGACGACGGCATGTATCTGACAGGTCTAGATATTGCGGGAGACAAGATGATGGAAATCAACGTGGATACGCCTGGCGGACTGAACTATCTCGAAGATTTGAGCGACGTCAATTTTTCAGGGGCGATAATCGATGATCTGGAGCGCAAGGTTCGCTTGCAGAAACAATATGGCGGCAGTCTCAGCAACAGGCAGCTGGCAGTGCTTTGAGGCAATTTCGTTTCATGCCAAGTACTGGCAAGCGTGAAACTCGACCCCCTGTCAAAAGCACGCGGTCTGCGGTGAGGATGATCCGCAGATCAATGAACTATCGCCAACCCGTAATTTTCTGCCGACGAAGCCAATTGGGTCATTCTGGAAACCAATGGAACATTTTCGGTAATGCCTCGCGATCCAGTGTCCCTCAGCAGTGCAGACACGATGGCGGATGTTAAACGACCTAGCTAACCTCCATTTGTCTCGATCTCGTTTGGCCGACTGCAAATCTCGTGCAAAGCAGAAAAGACGCGAGGAAATCGCCAACGCCCTCCACAAGCACATGTTTTTATCTTGGATAACATAGCTTCGCGGCGACCGTAGTGTTTCTAGGAGACGGTGGGACGGGCCTGGAACGATAGAGGGCACAACGGTCGAGACCATCTGGGGGCATGAAAGCCTATGGTTCAATCACCATGGCTAATATCGACACTGATGTTGTGCAATCGCCACGGACGCTTTGGTGGCTCGATGCCAGCCATGATGTCGTCTGCCAACCCTGGTTCATCGATCTGGACAAGAATATAGCGACCGCTTTCGCGCATTCTAACTCTTGCCTCAGGATATTTCTGTAGCAAGGCCAGCTCTAGGTCGCGCGCGTCATCGGCAATATCGTTACTGTCGAGCGCGCGCGGCATGCCGTCGATAAGTTCGGCTGTCGAAGTGCGCAGATTTTTGATCCCGTCGCGCAATATTTCGAACGATATGAAGCCGGCCGCGACCGCGTCGGCCCACCACAAACCAAGACCTACACCGAGAACCCCAAGGATCCCGGCAAGTCCGGTTGTCCAGTCCGCCTTCTGCATCAACGCGTCGGTATGCAGTACTTTGTCTTGCATTTTTTTTGCCAGAGGCTGCTTGAGTCGTCCGAGAATTACCGGCGGAACGACAGAATATATCAGCGCGGCAATCATCGCCCATCCCAGCCATATATCATGACCGAACATGGTGATCAGACCAATGGAGGGGTGTTCTTGGAGAATGAGCGTTTTAATCGATTCAAATAGCAGGAAGCCGCCAACCGAAACCAAGGCGACTGCGGAAATCAGGAAAGCCAGGCTGTTGACACGCGAGTAGCCAAACCGGAACTTGTCATTTGGTGCACGGCGCTCAAAAAACGCGGCGACAATGAATACGATCGCCGGAATCAGGCTGAGAAGGTCTTCGATCCAGGCCGATTTCATCGCCTGACTCGAACCCATGGCGAAATACATGACCGCGACGATTGAACCGATCCACAACAGGGTCCAGTATTCCAAACGGATTGCGCGGCGCATTTCAGAGCTGATGTCGGGAGGGACGCCGGTGTCAGTCATGATGGCGTACCGCTTTTTCTACCAGCATGATCCAGCGATTTTCACCGTGAGGCATGCCGGCTCGCGTTGCGGGTTGGTCGGATGGGACCTTTCGGTTGCCGATGGCCGCACTGAAGGTTACTGTTTTCTGCAACGGCGAGCTTTTCGGGAACGAACCAATGATCAGGTCGATCTCGCCATTTTCGAGTTGATCGATCAGTCGACTAGTTTCGTCACGCCTGAGCCTCGCCGTTGCCCCGGTAATTCTTTCGAGACGATCGATAATGATGGCAGTCTCCTTCGGATTGCTGCCGCTGACAATCCCAACGTCAAAACTTTGCGAATTCAGGATCTGCTTTAACGTCCCGTCTGGATCGGTTGGAATATCGCCGCATGCCGTAAGAAGGATGCCAAGGCCCAGTGCGGCCAACTGATTTTTACTAGGTAGAAAATGACGCAAATTATATTGCTGAAAGGACATAGCTGGGCCTCATATCGTGGCTCGAGATATAACGCGCATACAGAGTTACGGGTTCCAAAAAATCTTGGGAGAGCCCACTCGCAACCAAATACGGCAATAAGTGTTGGGTGAAGAGCCGGATAATTCCGAAGAATAAGGAGGGAGTCTTCTAATGGCGCGTCACGCAACAATTTTTCTGACAAGCGAGCTTCTCAGCGGCTTCATTGAAACAGCGCCAGAACCGGTATTTATTAGACAGGGAGGCGTTTGATGGCAGCGCGCGCGTACTGGAAAGGTCAGATCAGGATTGCCCTGGTTTCGATTCCTGTCGAAATCTATCCGGCGACCAAAAGCGGCGCACAGATTTCGTTCCGGCAAATTCACGAGCCTTCGGGCAAGCGTATCAAATATGAAAAGATCGTCCCCGGCGTAGGCCCCGTTGACCGGGATGACATAATCAAGGGCTTCGAATATGAAAAAGACAGCTATGTTCTGCTCGACCAGGATGAAATTGATGCCGTGAAGCTGGAGAGCAAGAAAACACTGATCCTGACCCAGTTTGTCGATGCGTCGGACATCGATGTGCTCTATTATGAGAAACCCTATTTTGTCGTGCCGGCGGACGACCTGGCTGAGGAAGCCTATGTAGTGCTGCGGGATGCACTGCGGAAAACAAAAAAAGTCGGCGTCGGTCAGCTGGCGGTTCGGGGGCATGAGCATGTAGTCAGCCTGAAACCCTGCGGCAACGGCATGGTTCTGGAAACATTGCGATATGCAGACGAAGTAAAAAAAGCGCATGGGTATTTCGAGGATATTGATGATATCAAGCCCGACAAGGAGTTGCTGAGCCTTGCGGAAAAACTCATCGAGGACAAGGCTGCTCCATTTGATGCCGATGAATATCGTGACCGCTATGTCGAGGCACTGAAGGACCTGATTGACAAAAAACGCAAGGCGGGCGGCAAGAAAATACTCGAGGATGTCGAGGAAGGCGCGGAACCGGGAGGCAACGTCATCGATCTGATGGCCGCGCTCAAAGAGTCGGTCGAGAGCGAAGGAAGCGGCAAGAAGCGCAAATCGCGAAAATCGGCATGACCAATGGCAAAGAAGCCCGATCCTCTTTCCGCCTATAATCTTAAGCGCGATTTCACCAAAACCCGAGAACCCGCTGGAAACCTAGCGAAAGCGGAGGGCAATCGCTTCATTGTCCAGAAACATGCAGCCACGCGGCTGCACTTTGATTTCCGGCTGGAGATTGGCGGCGTGCTCAAAAGCTGGGCGGTGACTAGGGGGCCGAGCCTCAATCCCGACGACAAGCGGCTGGCTGTCCGGACAGAGGATCACCCCCTATCCTATGCCGAATTTGAAGGCACGATACCGAAAGGGGAATATGGCGGCGGCGCCGTGATGCTGTGGGATCTGGGAACATGGGCACCGGTAAAGGGCAAGTTCGCTGACGATCTAGAGAAAGGGCATCTCCATTTTATTCTGATGGGCCAGCGGATGAAAGGCGAATGGCTGCTGGTACGGATGCGGAGAAGGAAGGACGAAAAACGCGAGAACTGGCTGCTGCGCAAGATCGACGATGAATATGCGGGCGGCAGCGATGATCTGGTCGCGCGCGAGCTTACCAGCGTGAAGACCGGTCGCGTCATGGCGGAAATCGCAGCCGACGAGGAGGGCCAGTTTTCGCTGGAGGGCAAGAAAGGCAAAGGTTTTGATGAGGCGATGAGGGAGTCCGCGGGCCACAGCAAAACGAAAAGCAAGGTCCGGGCAGTGAAGAGAAAAACCGGTCGCGGCGCATTGCCAGAATTTCAGAAACCCCAGCTGGCGACGTTGGTTGATACAGTGCCGCCTGGCAATGACTGGCTTCACGAGATTAAATATGACGGGTACCGCTGTCTGCTGGCCGTAGCAGGCGACAAGGTCAGGATTTACACTCGCTCCGGCAAGGACTGGACCGACAAGTTCCCTGGAATCGCCGAGGCCGCGGCCGGGCTTAATCTGGATTCGGCACTGATCGATGGTGAAATCGTCAAGCTGGACCGCAACGGGAACCCCGACTTTTCCGCCTTGCAGAAAGCGCTTCAAGCAGAAACGGGCGGACTCACCCTGTTCGTCTTCGATCTGCTGGAGAGTGACGGCGAAGATGTGACACAGCTCACGACGATCGAGCGAAAGTACCGGCTGGACGCTCTGATCGGGGACGGCAATGCTGCAATCCGCATGGCCGATTATATCATCGGTGCAGGAGAGAAATTGTTCGATGCGATGTGCGCGGCGGGTCAGGAGGGCATTATCTCCAAACGCGCCGAGGCGCTCTATCGCGGTCGGCGTTCCAGAAACTGGCTCAAGATCAAGTGCACCCGTCGGCAGGAGTTCATAATTATCGGCTGGCGGCGATCGGACAAGAAAGGCCGCCCTTTTGCTTCGCTGCTGCTCGCCCAGTATGAAGGCGGTGAACTGGTTTACAAGGGCCGGGTTGGAACCGGATTTTCCGAAGATGTGATGGAGGACCTGGCGGGAAGGATGAAGCGTCTGACGCGCAAAACCCCTCCGGCGGAGGTGCCAAAAGCGGACAGCCGGGACGCCCATTGGGTGACGCCCAAACTGGTAGCCGAAATTGCCTTTGCCGAATTTACCGGAGACGGCCGGGTGCGGCATGGTAGTTTTCTGGGATTGCGTAGCGATAAGTCCGCCAGCGACATTGAACCGGAAAAGCCGAAAATATTGCTCTCAAGCGAGGACAGGCCCATGGTCAAAATTTCCAGCCGCGACAGGGTCATATTCCCCGATGCCGAGGCTACCAAAGGCGACCTCGCCGATTATTACGAGAGCATCGGGGCGTTGATGCTGCCCTGGGTGGCCCATCGCCCGATCAGCCTAGTGCGTTGTCCTCAGGGCCGCGCGAAAAAATGCTTCTTCCAGAAACACGATGCTGGCAGTTTCGGCGAGCATGTTAGGCCAATAGCAATTACGGAAAAAGATGGTGGGGTTGCTGATTACCTCTATGTTGAAAATGTCGCCGGTATTCTCGCCTGCGTCCAGATGGGGACCATCGAGTTTCATGGCTGGGGATCGCGAATTGATCCACTCGAGAAACCCGATCGGATGGTGTTCGATCTTGATCCCGACGAGGGGCTGGACTTTGCCGACGTCAAAAATGCGGCCAAAGATATTCACAGGACGCTCGCCGATCTCGGCTTGGCGAGTTTTGCCATGCTTTCCGGCGGGAAGGGTGTTCATGTGATCGTACCGCTCAAGCCGACAGCGGCATGGCCAAAAGTCAAGGATTTTGCGCGCCGCTTTTCAACGGCGCTAGCACAATCAGAACCGGATCGTTTTACGGCAACCATGTCCAAGGAAAAACGGAAGGGTAAGATATTCATCGACTGGCTCCGTAATCAGCGGGGGGCAACTTCCGTAGCACCCTATTCGGCACGCGCCAGGGTAGGAGCGCCGGTGGCGGCGCCAGTAAGTTGGAATGAACTTGGCGACTTTGACACTGCCGGACAATTCCGAATCCAGGATGCCGACCAGCTGATTGAGCGGGCGAATAGAAAAGATCTGCGAAACTGGTGTCATAGTAACCAGATTTTGCCCGAATTATAGATCGAGCAGCGCAAACAAGGTGATGAAACCGCGAGTTATCGAACCGGCATAAATGCCAAAACTAACGGCGGGCATGATGCGGGGCGTGATGCGCAACCATTGCGCCTAGGCCCACTATTTCGGCAAAGCCCAGCTTTTTGAACAATTTTCCGTTGGTCAACGCAGAATCAGCCATAGAAAAACCGTTCTTCAACAATCTGGCCATCGCGCACAGTATAGGTGGCAATTTCGCTGAAAGGCCGGCGCATGCCGGTGGCAAGGCGAGTAATTTCCATGTCTATGAAAAGCGCAAACTGATCGCCGGTGATGAACGGGCCGTCGATCAGGAGCTCGCTGATCGCATTGGCTTTCAGCCAGCTGGTCAATCTCGCCAGAGCTGCCGGCTTGCCAATCGCAATAGCCGGATCGGATTTTTCGGTTTGGTCGGGTTCCAGAGCGACAATGTCGCTGGCCCAGTATTTCTCTGCCGCTGCCAGAAACTCGCTGGCTGCCATCATCGTGATATAGTCATTTGCAATCTCGGCAAGGCTTTGCATGGTCTTATCCCCGGCACAGTGGAGGGATAGCCCGGCGAAAGACGGGTCGCATTATCATTCGCCGGGCGGGTGTCGGATCTATCGCAGATTGCGGCATGACGGCCACTTACTCGATGGTCAGGCCAACCCTAATTGCGGATTGTATATTCCTGCATGGTTATCGATCCCATGACCTTGCGGAATTTCGCACGATTACCGGATTCGGCATCGAGCTGGGCATTGGATCTTGTGTCAAAGGCTTCCCATTCCTTGTCGCGCCGTTCGATATCTGCGCCGCTGGGCCAAGATGGAAAGGTCTGGCTGAGATAGAGATGCGGTTCGCCATCCCGGCGGTCGTTATTAAAGTAAATCTTATAGGCAGAAATCCATCCTTTCGATTTTGCGAATTCCTGATTCTTTGCCCATTCTCCGGCGAGAAATTTGGCATAGGCCAAGGTGCCTCCGTCCTCGACATAGATACCTGTCAATGTCGTATAGTCACCAGCCATCAGCGGGAATTCATCGGCCATGGCCGGGGCCGCCAACATCACCGGTGACGCGATCAGAACGGCGGTCGCCATCGCCATGTTTTTCATCAATTTCATTTTTCTTCTCCTGTTATATGCCGCCCCGGTATTGAGGCAGCGTCTTCAAAAACCGGGTTTGCTCAGGCGATTATCCCTTGCGGTAAGGAGGGTCTTTCGTCTGCGGGCTGCACAACGCTCAGGCCGTCGCGATCAACGACGGTTGCCGGCCGGCCGAAACCGGCAAGCAGGCAAATGGCAATTCCAGCAGCGATCGAGATGGTGGCAACCAGAAAGGATGTGTCGTAGCCGTAATTATCGATAATCTGGCCATGTGTTCCAGCGCTGAACGACCTGACCAGATTGGGAACCGCCATGAACAAAGCATATTGACTGGCGGCAACAGCAGGATTGGTCAGGTTCATGAACCATGCAAAAAACAGCGCCGCTGTTCCGCCAAAAGCGCCCCAAAATATGGTCAGATAGGCTTGCATCGCAAGCGTTCCGAAATCGTCTGGCAGAGCGAAATATGCCGCCAGATTGGCCAGCAGCATCAGCCCGGCAAACGCGATAAACATATTTCTTGCGCCGTTCCGGCTGACGAGCGGCCCCATGAGAAGCATCACCGCCATCACCGTCAGAAAGCCTGCAATCGAATAGAAACTGCTATAAAATTCGCTGCTCCACCCCAGTTCGGCTACGCTAAAGCTCGGGCCAAAAACATCGGCGAGACCAGCGCTAGAAACTATCGCTCCAGCGCCTGCGAGAAAAAGTGCGGTGCGCCAGCGCAAGAGGCCGGCAAAAACCTGGCGGATCATGGGCAGCCACGCTTCCGCGGCACGTGACAGATTCGCGGGCGAAGCCTCCCCTGTCGTCCACGGCAGCAGCCGTTCTCCCGGACGCTCGCGGAGCAAAGTGACAGCGACGGTGAGCATGAAGATCAAAAGCGCGCATGTAGCCATAGCCAGCGCGACTCCGCCATATACGAGCATGAAGCTGGAAAGTGCTGCCGTCGCAGATATGCCTATCACCTGCCCACCAGACATGAAGGCATTGGTCTGTTCGCGCTCTTCCTCCGGCACCAGATCGACCGCCATGCCGTCAATCGCGACATCATTGAACGTAGCGCACAAGTTCAGTGTGAAGCCAAGGCCGGCAAGCAACATGATCTCCGACGCGCCGGGATTCAGCGCAGCGGCGGCCATAAATATGATCAGCATGATCGTTTGCGATCCGATGATCCACGCCCGCATCCGGCCCATCGGGCGGTAGCAGAGACGGTCCATCAGCAGTCCGTTCACCAGTTTCAGCGACCAAGGGAAAAACACAATGGCAATGAGCGTGCCGACCTCAGCCGCGCTCGCTCCATTGGCGGCCAGCCAAGCGGGGATTGCTGTCATCATCAGCCCAATCGGAACGCCTTGCGATATGTAGAAAAGGAAAAAGGCCCAGAGGCGCAGGCGCCGGTTTTCGGAAAGGGCGGGGAGCCTCGTCAAAGCGATCATTTGGCCGCTTCCTTTCGCACTGGTTGATGGTAGATGCTGCGCATGGCCGTCCCCCGCTTGCCACAGACGCAGTTCTCCCGCTGGCGGAACCGATGGTTTTCGGAACCGTCAAATTGCTTTCAACTTGTCTGCGATTTCAGTGCGCTATCGATGCGCCTGAATGTAACTTGGGGTCAACAGCGCTACCGTCAAAAAAGCGTCAATAGCGACCTACTGTCCGCTGGTCGGTGCCGGTAGCAGGTCCGGCCAGCCATATTTTTCCCATACTGCGACCAGACCGATGCTTTTGGCAAAGGCCATGAAGTCCGGGTGCATGCGAGTCTGGCGAATGGGTTCGACGTCAGCCCAGAGAGACATCAGGCCGACCATGTTCGGCGGCGTGATCTGCGTTCCCAGGGTTTTGAATACCATCGCCGCATAGCCGATCCAGATTGCCGGCCAGACGATTGTCGGGTCACCCGGGTCAGGGAATGTGGCGTGCATCATTTCCAGAAGCTGGCGATATTGCTGCCGGTCCTCCTCCTTGCCGCTATGGATACCCTTCGCGGCAAGCAGCCAGTAGGCATCCATCGCCTCTGTCGTCATTGGCGCGGTCCCCGCTGGCGAGAAAATGACGCTGTTCATCAGCAAGCGACACTTCTGATATTGCTGGACCGCCAGATCATGGTCGCCCGCTGCTGCGGTGGCCGCAGCCAGATGAAGCGAGGGCTGGCCGAGGTCGGCCATCCTTTGTCCGGCATCGATTGCGGCGCTGAAATTGCCGAGGTTGAGATGGGCGACGCACAACATTGCGTAATTCCGGCCATCGACCGGGTCCTGATCAATGGCGTCCTCGATATAGGGCAGCCCTTGGGCGGTTCGCCCGCAATAGAGAAGGAAGGAACCCAGTCGCATGGCCACGGCCGGATTTTCCGGCTCGAGTTCATAGGCCTTGAACGCCAGTTCCAGGGCTCCGACGGCGTCATTCACGGTCCATTGATACAGGCCGAGCATGGCATAGGCGTGGCCCTGACTGGGCGCGAGTTCAATCGCTTTCCTCGCGCATTCGGCCATGCGCCGTGCTTCGCTCAATTTGTCGAGGCAGGGGGTGTAAACGGCGGTATAGACATGGGCTTCGGCAAGGGCGGTCCAGCATTCGGCAAATTCCGGTTCCAGTTCCAACGCCTGTTCGAGCAACTGGATCGCGGTGTCGAGCACCCCTTCCCCGATGGCTCTGCGCGTGAGCGACCTGCCTTGCAAATAGAGACCGTAAGCTTCCTTGTTCTCCGTCATCCGGCGGATAGCGGGCGCGGCGAAATCCAGATCAAGCGCGTTGCCCAATTCCCTGGTAACCTGACGGGCCACCTGCGCGCGCGTGGCAAAGATATCATCCTCAGTGCCGTCATAGCTGTAGCTCCAGCTCTCGAAGCCGGTTTGGCCGTCGATCAGGCGCACGCTGATCCGCACATTGCTGTCCTGTCGCTGCACCGATCCCTCGACCAGATGCGACACGTGCAATTGATTGGCTATCTCCGGCAGGGACAGATCGGTCTGTTTAAACTGGAAAGACGACGTCCGGCCGGCGACCAGCAGTTGCGGGACCTGACCGAGAGCGGTGATCAGTTCATCGACGATACCATCCGCAAAATAGCTCTGGTCATCCTTGCTGTCGAGCGACGCGAACGGCAATATGGCCAAGCGTGTCCGGCCGCTTTGCCGGTTCGCCATGATGACGCGGGAGGAGGCCGGGTGCCGAACCATCCATGCGTCGAGCAACCGGTCATGATCCGCCGGATTTCCTTTCGCTTTCAGATCTGCCAAAGCGTCGCTGATTTTCATCTGCAATCGCAGTTCGACGGTCTGTCGGCGTTCGGATAGCCATTCCTCGAATGCTTCACCAAATTCCAGCTGATCCAATATCTGCTGGCCGCCGATGTCTATAAGCAAATCTGTCGCCTGTGGCCACCGGCCCTCGGCCAGCGCCTCCTCCAGATCGTCGAGATCGGACCGCACGTTATCCGCTTTCAGACGGATCCGGCCGCGCGAGACATGCAGCAAATCACAATGGGCCGTTGCCAGCAGCTTCCTCAAATCGAGTAAAGATTGCCGTAAACTTGCGCGTGCCTGTGCCTCAAACCGCCCCGGCCATAAAATCCTGCTCAGAGTATCGCGCTCAATCGGCTCATCCGGTGCGAGGCAAAGCATCGCGAGCAAAGCCCGCGCGCGACGATTGGAGATGACGATTTCCGCGCCGTCAGGAGTCAGAAGCTGGAAGCGGCCAAAAAGCAAAGCGCGCACTGCTACTGATGGCTTCGATGGTAAATCTTGCTCCGTTTCAAAACCCGACACGCAATGCCCCCCGCATCATGGCAGCATGAACGTGAAATGGAGCCGGTGCAATAATTCAATAAGCGGCTCCGGCGCCTCTCGTTCACGAGAATGGCAATTAGACGGAGCACAGTCGGATCATATTATGTGGCAGCATAACATCAGCTATGCAGCCCTTCCTCCACCAACGAGAGAAATAAGCCTATAGTAAGCTCAGTGTACACTCACTCATTACGTCAAATTTCTGTGACTGATGCTGAAAACCAATAACTCAGCCTGTCGAACCAAAGCGTCGACCATTTACAAAGCAACGGATTACCCGCGAGTGATCCCGATCTTGCTCGGTCATTCAAAAATCGAGCACATGGTTCGCTATTTGGGTATCGACATAGAAACGGCTCTCATTCTAGCCGAAAAACAGAGATATGACTATGCTCGGACACCAGTCATTTGAGGGCTGGTGTCCGCTTTGGGCAGGTTCGTGATCGACTGCTTATCCCGCAATAGCCGCGTCTGAGGTCCAATGTTAATTTTGTTAGACTTTGAACCTATTTTTCCTCGGCAATCGCATCACGCAAACAATCCTCAAACACATCCAGCCCTTCATGAACAAGCGCATCTGAAATCGTCAGCGCCGGTAGGAACCGGAATACATTTCCACGCACACCGCAGGTCAAAGCAATTAGCCCCTTCTGATAGGCCGCCGTCACTATGGTTTTTGTCAGCATGGCGTCTGGCAAGTTGGCATCACCATTTTCTACCAGTTCAACCGCGATCATTGCGCCGCGATCGCAGCGTACATCACCAATCCGATCGGGAAACTCTGCCTGCAACGCAAGCAACCGTTTGCGGAAAACCTGGCCGATATGGACCGATGCCTCGACAAGGCCTTCTTCTTCGATCACATCGAGAACAGCCAGCGCAGCAGCACAACCGATCGGCGAACCGGCATAGGTACCCCCCAGGCCGCCCGGTTCGGGCGCATCCATAACTTCCTGTTTCCCGATCACCGCAGCCAACGGGAAGCCGCCCGCCAGACCTTTGGCAGCGGTCATCAGGTCTGCTTCCACTTCCGCATGTTCGGCGGCAAACAGCTTTCCGGTACGGCCAAAGCCGGTCTGAATCTCGTCGAAAATCAACAGGATGCCATGCTGGTCGCAAATCTGCCGAAGCGCCTGCAGAAAAGCGTCGGGAGCCGGATAAAATCCGCCTTCGCCCTGCACCGGCTCGACGATTATCGCGGCACAGTCCCGCGGTTCGATATCGGTCTTGAACAGGATCTCCAGCGCACGTAGCGAATCTTCCGTGCTGATTTCGTGATAGGGAACCGGAAAGGGCGCGCGGTAAATTTCGCCGGGAAACGGGCCGAAGCGGTTCTTGTAGGGCGTCACTTTCCCGGTCAGGCCCAGAGTCATCATCGTCCGGCCGTGATAGCCGCCGTCAAACGCTATGACACCGCGCCGGCCGGTATGGGCCCGAGCGATCTTGATGGCATTTTCCACGGCCTCTGCGCCGGTTGTCACGAACATGCTCTTCTTGGGGCTGTCGCCAGGCGCACATTCGTTCAACCGCTCGGCGAGCATCACGGCGCTTTCATAGGGCGTGACCATGACACATGTGTGGCTGAACCGCTCGAGTTGTTCGGTCACCGCTGCATGGATCTTCGGATGCATATGACCCGTATTGCAAACCGCTATCCCGGCCCCGAAGTCGACATAGCGCCGGCCTTCAACATCCCAGACTTCCGAACCACGGGCACGGTCAACGTAAATCGGCGCGGCATTGCCCTCGCCCCTGGCGATGGCCGCGTTCTTGCGCGCCTGCCATGCGGCATTGCCAATCACTTCACTAGAGCTTTCCACTTTGGCTGATATATTCATTGCCCGATGCCTCCCAAGCACAGATATTTGATTTCCAGATAATCCTCGAGCCCGTATTTCGAGCCCTCCCGACCAAGGCCGGACTGCTTGACGCCGCCGAACGGTGCCGCTGCAGAGGAGACTATCCCCTGGTTGATCCCGACCATTCCATATTCAAGCGCCTCACCTACGCGCCAGACTCTGCCGATATCGCGGCTGTAAAAATAGGCGGCCAGGCCATATGGTGTGTCGTTGGCCAAGGCGATGACCTCCGCTTCACTGTCGAAGGGAATGAGCGTCGCGACCGGACCGAATATTTCGCTCCGCGCAATCTCCATATCATTGCTGATATTGTCGAGGATTGTTGGCTCGAAGAAAAGGCCGCCCGTCTCGTGACGACCGCCGCCAATCAATATCTGCGCGCCTGCATTGCGGGCACTCGCCACCAGCTTTTCGACCTTCTCGACGGCGCCGATGTTGATCAAAGGGCCAATATCATTCCCGGCGTCTTCCCCCGGCCCGACCTTCATCCGCTTCACGCGTTCGACCAGCTTTTGCGCCACTTCCGAATGGACCGAACGATGCACAAAAATACGGTTTGCGCACACACAGGTCTGACCTGCATTGCGGAATTTTGATGCCATCAACCCTTCCATCGCCGCGTCGATATCGGCATCATCGAAAATGATGAACGGTGCGTTTCCGCCGAGTTCGAGCGATGCTTTCTTGATCGTCGGAGCGCATTGTTCCAGCAACAGCCGGCCGACTTCGGTCGATCCGGTAAAGGATAGTTTCCGCACGATGGGACTGGATGTCAGGGCTTCACCGACTTCCGCCGCCCCGCTTGTCGGCACTATGTTCAGAACGCCGGGCGGGATACCCGCTTGTTCAGCCAACGCCGCAATAGCCAGCGCAGAAAGCGGCGTGTCTTCGGCGGGCTTTGCCACCATCGTGCAGCCCGCTGCGAGCGCGGCCGCGACCTTGCGCATCAACATGGCATTGGGGAAGTTCCAGGGCGTTATCGCTGCGCAGACGCCGATTGGCTGTTTCACGACGACCGTGCGCACATCGCCGGAGGCATGCGGAATGACATCGCCATATACGCGCTTTGCCTCTTCGGCATACCATTCGAGATAGCTCGCACCATAGCGGATTTCGCCCACTGCCTCCGCCAGAGGCTTGCCCATCTCGGCGGTCAATATATCGGCCAGCTCATTTTCATGGGCGAGCATCAAAGCATGCCATGCCATAAGCTTCTCGGCGCGCGCATTCGCAGTGAGCGCTGACCATGAACCAAAAGCCCTGTCTGCCGCTGCAATGGCCCGCTCGGCATCAGCCGTCCCGCAATCTGCAACATCTGCAATTTTGGTCCCGTCGGCCGGATTGTACACAGCGAAGCTCTTGCCACTGGCAGAAGCGGACCAGTTACCGTCAATAAACGCGTCATGCTTGAGATAGGCGCTAGAAATCATGTTCTGAGATTCTCCGGATGGTGCCAAAAATGCGTTTTGCCGCTTTGGAGCGGGCAGTGACAGCGCCAGTTGGCACCAAAACATGGTGCCAGAATCCTTCCGTCATCTGCGGTCCAATATCGCCGCCGGAACGAGCATGACCACCATGCTGAGAACGAGCAGGACGAAGACCGCATAAAGCATGTCCGCATAGGAAAATCCTGCAGCCAACATTTGGCCGACAACCAACGGCCCGGAAGCTAGACCGACTTTTGAAACAAAGCCCGCGGCCGCCGCGGTTCGCCCGGCTTTGTCGAACTGGGCCGCCATCCCCAGCAGATAGGCCATGACCATACCCCAGGTAATGCCCGTGCCGCAATTGGCCAGCAGATACATCACCGGATTGGCGCTCCACAGAAAGGCGGCCGTACCCAGCAGAGTCAGCAGCATGACGATAGCGAGGGGCCAGAAACGGCCAAACCTGACACCCATGAAAATGACCACTAGCGGCCCGGCAAGCGCCACCCAGGTGGCGAGGCCGAGAGCCGTCGACACATAATCCCGGTCGAGACCGTAATCGATACCCAATCCGATGATATAGGCGAGAAGGCCCATATTGGCGGCCTGAAACAGGAAGATCGCAATGAGCGTAAGCAGCAGCGGTTTCCAGCTTATCGGTCCGGCAATTGCTTTGCTCTGCCCGTCATGCGCCGGATAGCGATCCAGAAACGGCAGCATGAACAGGGTGGCGAGGCTGAACAGGATGAGCGCGATAAACAGCACCGACGCGCCATATATCGGCACCAGCCGCGGCAATGTCATGACACCCAGCCCGCCCAGACCGAATTGCACGAACAGCAATATGCCGAACGTCCGGTCCGGGTTCGCCACGCGGGCAATCACCCCATAGGAGAGGCCGACCAGCAAACCCCCGGCGATGCCGTGCAGCAACCTTATCCCGATCATTGCCACTGGTGACACGATCGCCATCGAAGCCAGATCAATCGCGATCAAAGCCAGCAACAGACCCGTCGCAAAATAGCGCCACGACACACGCTTGATGAGGAATATGGCAACCAGTGCGCCGAGCGCCGCGCCGTAAATATTGGCCGCGCCCACATTCCCCGCCTGACTGTCGGTAAAACCAAGACCGTTTTTCAGCCCGTCAACGATCGCAGCCATGATATTGACGTAAAACAGGCCGGCCGTAGCCAGAAAGGAAAGCATGATGCCTGCGAGCACGCCATCGGGCGGTGCTTTCGGCCAGCGGCGTGCGCTATCCTGAGGCTCGATCATATTGATTACTCGCAAAAGGGGTGGAGGCGGTTGGAAGCTCTGGCGGCACTGCGCCAGGCAAAGGCCCCGCCGTCGCTGACATAATAATAAACTGGGCCGTTCGGCATCAGCGCAGCTGATAGGCCGCCGAATCCGGAAAGAGCCGGAATCCACACATCACTCTTGCAACCGAGTGCGGTGCCCGCATTCCAGGCCCAGAAACCGCTCTGATAACGCTGCTCGTCGATCACCGCGCGCAGCCCGCGATTTTGCGGATCACGCTGGAGCGCTGCGTTCAGCATCTTGGCGTCGAGAACAGGCTCACCCTTGATGGTGCCGCCGCGTTGCAGGAAAGTTGTTACCAGTGCGATATCGCTGCGCAACAAGGTCATGCCCCATCCGCTGAACGGCTGATGTTCGGAATCATAAGTTCTGCGGATGCTCATGGTCAGCGGGCTCATGCCCAGTCCGCGCCACATAGGTTCGAGCAGATCAGCATAATAATCGGCCGCAGGATTGCCGGTCTTTTCGCGAAGAAACGCGTTGATCGCGACCCCGAGAATATAGGTGTCGCCGGTCCGGTAAACGAATTTTTCTCCCGGCTCCTGTTGACGATCGAATGCGGTGCAGGCGGTCTGTATCTTTTCAGCATGGCTGTCGGCAAGGAAGAAGCTGCGCATTTCAGCCGATTGCTCGTCCACCTCGTGCCCGTCGGAATTATAAACGCCGGTTGCCATGTTCAGCGCATCGGCGAAGGTGACCCCGCGCCAGCGCGCGCCATTACAGGCAGGAACATGATCCGAGATCAGTGACTGCATCGCACCGGGATGCAATTTTTCCAGCCGCATCGCCCCTATGCCCGCTGCCAGCGACTTGGCCCAGGAAT
>Ga0207901_1000054_pt1 | contig 68803 bp, 57 predicted proteins | sample LinPmetageLP46_FD_184057 | JGI IMG/M metagenome (GOLD analysis project Ga0207901, IMG submission 184057) | Marine viral communities from the Pacific Ocean - LP-46 (SPAdes) | ecosystem: Environmental > Aquatic > Marine > Oceanic | place: Pacific Ocean | collected 2011-06-12
CTCTTGTCGGTTGGTTATGTGTTGGCCTGGCACCCTTTGCTCCACCATGGAAAACAAGGGGCCAATTGTTACACCCAACCGGCCAAGATAGTTGTCGTTAACCGGTCATCCTAATTGTCGCCGAACACATAGTACCTCGGCGAACTTCTCAAATGGCTACCAGTAACGCCAAGATCCCTTTTGTAAGCATCCCTGTTTTAGTGGCACCTCTATTAGAGCCCTCCGCTGACGGTCGCTAAGCGGACATTCAGCCTCTTTGGTACCAGCCTAAAAAAAGAACCACTTATAACTTATCGTTCTTAATCTTCCGTTGACTTACTGGCAACAGAGCCCCACCATTGGATTGTCTCCGGCGAAAGCCGGTTGGAGTCTGGATCCCTTTCACGCAAAGGTTGAACCAGCCACCTCAGAAGGGCGATGACAAGCTCACTGAGGTGCTTGTCTTAAACCGCCTTTGGGCGGTTTTGTCATTTCAGGGATGCGATATGCCACTCAAAGGAGCTTACCCAAAGCACGGCCATGTCCTCTATTGCGACTTTACGCGAGGATTTGTTGAACCAGAGATGGTTAAAAGAAGGCCCGTAGTCGTTATATCTCCAAGCTCGACACATGGACGAAGGTTGTGCACTGTCGCTCCAATCTCTTCGACGCCTCCCAGCGATCCAAAACTCTATCATTATCTCTTAGGTGAACCACCAATAGATGGAAGACCTCTAGGTGAGGAAGCCTGGGTTAAATGCGACATGCTTTATACAGTGTCTTTCGACCGATTGGACAAACCACATAGACGGACCCGAGCCGGCAGAGAGTACTACATGCCCCGTATTACTGGCGAGGATTGGAACAAAATCATGGAAGCTGTCAGTGAATACTTGAAGCTGACTTAATTCCACCGACACACAATGTTTCTATTCTTCTGGAAATTGAGAGTTTTAGAAGCCTCTTTTGCTCTCTGAGCTGGCCTTGAGGCGTTCAAAAAGCAAATGAAAGGGTGGTCGCAAAGCGAACGCTCAGGTTTGTAGGTAATGCTGAAAAATTGCCCTGCAACAGCAAATTGTCAGTCATCACCAAACTCCTGTGGTCTCCACCCGGCAAGGTACTTTTCGGCCAGCTCAAATAAATCATCAACTTGGTCAGGCGGCGTAGCTTTCAACGTTTCGACCCTCACTCGCAATGGATCTTCGCCGCCGTATAGCTCAACCAAAATATCCCACGCGAGCCGTGGCTTTCGCTGAACAGCACGACTACCCATTACCTGACTTCTTGTTTCACTCCTAGCACTCTTCAGTAGTGCAAATGTTACTTCCGGAGAATCAGGCACTATTAACTCAGGCTCATCAGGGGCGACCTCCCTTTTAGTCAGCAAAAGTACCCGTAGTAGATCTGTTTCACACGCCAACTTTTCGGGGCTAGCATTGCGGACCTCCTCGCGCCATTCAGCCTCAAACCTTTTCGCAGCCGCCTCCGAAACCAGCTTATGGCCGGCCCCTTCGCGATACCCAACATCGGTGATGAGTTCCATTTTTGAAGATAAAGAGTCAACTTGAGGGAGTATTTCTTTAACCGTTGCTTCAATGGCTTCAGGTTGCTTCAGTGCCCGCACGAGACGGTATACAACCCGTCCAACAACAAGTCTTGTATCTAAGTCGAACATTCCGCGCGGTCGATCAGGGAGCTTGGGAAGAAGATTGAGGAGCACCACGACCCCAGGGACTGCATGTTCAGCACCGAATTCATCCTCGTATGCTTCAAGCGAGGAGATAACATCCTCCAGTCGCTCTGCCGGTATCGAGGTGAGGTAACTCTCGAAAGCTGTTTTTTCAGTTATTAATGACCAAGCTTTCTCTGCATCTGAGAAGGCCTGTAATTGCTCCCCTATGACACGCTCTAAGTAGTAACTGAGCACGCTCACATGACCTACACGCCTTTCTCGCAACCAACTGCTTTTCCAATCCCCGCCGTAATGCATACCTCCTAGATGACGCTCGCCAGCCGGAAATAATCTCCGAATTAAATTGCTGACACTCTGCGCCTGATCTCCACCAGCCTTTACGAGATTATCAATCTGTTGCTTTAACTTAGGTGGCTCATCGTGATGCCCGTAGTCATTCGTTGTAGCGGTAAGGCCTTCCACCGAATGGTGCAAGGTGTGAAATACGTCTGGAAGAAATACACGAATTGCCTCTAAAGCCAACACATCGACTAAGGCAACTTGCCCTTCTAAATCCTTTACCGAACCATGAATAGCAGCGGCATAACGCCGGACATCCCTCATATTCCTTATGAGTGGCTTAATGACCTCCATAAATACATCTGGCCAAAGGGCTGAATCAAAGTGCCCGGGATTGTCTATGCCTTCGAGTGCTGCATCGATTGCCTTGAATATCTGAGAAGTTAAGACGTGATCTGGCACTGCGGGAAGGTCCACTCCAATCTGCAAGATCTTTTCAAGGTAGTCACGTCCCGGAATACCTTGTTCACCTAAAGCTTGTTCTACACGGTAGCGATCGAACGCCAATAAATAGATGATATTCGGGAAATTTGCTGTCAACCTCACTAACTTGAATACGTCCCGGATTTCAGGTGTAGATAGACGATCGATATCATCAAGTACAACGATAATCGGCTCGTTCAGTTTTTCTAAGGCTTCTCGCACTCTCGATTGGTTAGCTTTCACACCCTCTTTCTTACGCTGGAGGGACTTGGCAAGAATGTCGGTAACCACGCGCCCTCGCTCAATCCATGGTCCTACCAGCGGCAACCAACCGAGGCCTGAGAAAGATTCACCGTACTCTTCGATTCTCTCACCGACTTCAGCCATTCCCGGCCGAAGCCTGAGCTGAGCAGATAGCTCTATAAAAAACGAGTGGACAAGTTGGTCTGCTCCACTAAACATCCACGGGTTAAATTCAAGTACTGCTATTCCTGAATCCTTGAAGAAGCCTTGAGTTAGATTGATAAATGAGGTCTTACCTGAACCCCATGCTCCCAAAACCCCAACCACCACTCCTTCGCTGGCGTCCAAAGATAGAACTTGTTTGGCAAACGAAGAGGCCGACTTTACACGCCCAAGAGCATCATCCTCAGGTTTTTTGATTGGATTGTCCGCACTAAGGCGGACCACCTTCTCGTCAATTTGGGGGGTTGCTGGCTGTGTAGTTTGGCGATTTAAATCGTCACCTTGTTTATCCGAGAATAAATTACGTAACCAGTTCATGGACCATCCCATTGCCTAACGCCGACCAGCATGGCCGGCTGCGGAATGTAGGCGAAGCCGCAATGTAGTAGATCGCCGTGCCAGCACTTTTTATGGATTCTCAGCATAGGGCAACCCCTTCTGTGGGAGGCCGATACCACCGGACATGCTTACCTTCACATATGCGTCTTCCCCGAGAACCCAGTGGTACAAGTTACAAAGATCGTCCGGAAACAACTTCAATCCCGAGCCACCGATGTATCCAAAGTGGTTGCTGATAAACATCTTCTTGACCAAAGGAAATAATTCACCTGCATATCTATCTTGCCGAGCTACCATGGCAGCAGTGATAGAGGTAACTAGATCAGCTAGTTGTAGATGCTTAACTAAGTGGGATGGAGTTGTAAGAATATTTAGCGCTACACGATCTGGGCCAACGTGTACAGTTCCATTGTTAACCCGCTCAAGGAAATCGGACAAAAATGCCTCGTCCTGTTTATGGCTGCCACCCGGCCGGTCAGCGATCATCAAGCCAATGGTGTCTTGCTTCTCAAGGTGAACGGATATGCGCTCGAAAGCGAAGTCCAACGCTTTGTTGAAGGCGCGTTCTCCCTTCAACGTTGTGCGCCCCTTGTCCCAACAAATGACGATTGCCTTTACGCCGTGATCGAGTGCCGCTTGTATAATCTCACGGTAACATTCAGTTCTTTTCTCACCGTGTAAGTTTTCATATATCCAGGATTTCTTCTTGGGCGACCACTTAATCTCTTCGCCCTCGGGAATGGCATATTTTTTCTGGCAGATATCGGTAATCTGCTGTTCAAGAGGCATCAGCGCCTCTGGGGATACAAAAACTCCCCCAAATGAGATTATTTTTCCCATGCCATCTCGAACTCCTTTGTGAGTTGAGTCATCGGCGAAAAACAACTCCATGGGTCATCTCCTATCCATAACAGCAGCTAGACAGCGCGCTTCACCACTGCAAAAATTTGTCTGCGTCGTTGTTACAGCCTTTGAACCGTCAATCGCACCGCAGATAAATTTATAAAACAACAGCCTAGCGCACCATCGTGAGCTCTGCCACGGAATCATTTGGCTTCTGTAATTGGCTCCGTCAATTAAATAGCATGAAAGACCAGTGATTCGCTTGGAACCTTCGGGGAAAAGCACTAATCGAATGTTCGCTTTTGTTTAAAAGAAAACATTTTGGGCGGCCACAAGCGGTTGCCTGTGTGCCCATAAAGTGGCCAAGCTGACCAACTTATGGGTGCCATATCAGCCAATATCAAGAGTCTGCTCAAGATAGCCATTGTCATATGAGAAGCCGGGCATGTTAGCTGGGGCTTAGTGTTTTCCTCAACCGGCCATCTCAAATAATCCCCGCCTCTAGGCTGGCTGCCATCGACAATCCAAGCTTCTCACATTGGTCAACAAACTCCTCCTGAAATTCCCCTCGACAGATTAGAGGCTCTTGAACTAAACGCCATTTTAGGCCGGTAGTAATGCTCTCTACTGCTCTACGAGTACCCGTGCCGTCGTGGCCCGCGCGAATGTAGTAAGCAAAGGGTAAGCCTTGGGTTTTCTCCAGGCAGGGATAATAGCTGCGATCAAAGAAATCCTTCAAAGCGCCGCTCATATAACCGAGGTTTTCAGTGGTGCCGAGGATAATGGCATCACAGGCAAGAACATCATCCGGGCCGGCCTCGAGTGGCGCCAGCACGGTTACTTCTACATTTTCAATGTCTTCATGGCCCGCACCCTGCGCGACAGCGTCGCGCAGGGTGCGGGTATTCAGAGAAGGCGCATGGGAAACAATGAGTAATTTCTTTTTGCGATCCATAACGCACCTCCCGGGATGTCTTAAATCAGTTCGCTACTCGCTTCTTCGGCAGCTTCGGCGGCCGCCGCAGCGTCTTTCTTGGAAACCGGTTTCGGCATCAGCTTGTCACGTACTTTGGTTTCGATTTCCATGGCAATTTCCTTGTTTTCTTCAAGGAACTTGCACGCATTGGCTTTGCCTTGGCCAATCTTATCGCCGTTGTAGGCATACCAAGCGCCGGATTTGTCCACAAAGCCTTCTTTAACGCCCATGTCGAGCACTTCAGCCAACTGGTAAATGCCCTTGCCGTAAAGAATCTGGAACTCAGCCTGACGGAAAGGCGGGGATACCTTGTTCTTGACCACTTTAACGCGGGTTTCGTTACCCACTACCTCATCACCGTCTTTTACCGCACCAATACGGCGGATATCCAAACGTACAGATGAGTAGAATTTCAGAGCGTTACCGCCAGTGGTGGTTTCGGGGCTACCGAACATCACACCGATTTTCATACGAATCTGGTTGATGAAGACCAGTAGGCAGTTGGAATGCTTCACGTTACCCGTGAGCTTACGCAGAGCCTGAGACATCAAGCGGGCTTGCAGACCAACGTGGCTGTCACCCATTTCGCCTTCAATTTCAGCTTTCGGTGTAAGCGCGGCAACGGAGTCAACAACGATGACGTCTACGGCGTTGGAGCGCACGAGCATGTCGACAATCTCCAGAGCCTGTTCCCCGGTGTCTGGCTGCGAAACCAGAAGGTCGTCCACGTTAACGCCGAGCTTTTCCGCGTAGATAGGATCTAAAGCGTGCTCAGCATCGATAAAGGCACAGGTTTTGCCTTCCTTCTGCGCTTCCGCAATAACCTGAAGAGTCAGTGTCGTTTTACCAGAGCTCTCAGGCCCGTAAACTTCAACAACCCGCCCGTAAGGCAAGCCGCCTATACCCAAAGCAACATCCAGCCCGAGAGAGCCAGTGGAAACCGCAGGCATGGCTTCGCGGGGCTGGTCGCCCATTTTCATTATCGCGCCTTTACCAAACTGGCGCTCAATCTGACCCAGCGCTGCGCTCAATGCTTTTTTGCGGTTATCTTCCATCAGTGCAAACCCTCTGTTGCCTAGGCCGCCAGCGAGAGAACACAAGCCGGCGGAGAGATAGTAAATCGGGACCCGCGCAATGGTTGCGGCAGAATTCCCTGTATGTTTGAACAGTATTAAAACATACCCCGCGAAAGAGACCAACCCCTGTTATTGTGAAAAACCTCAGGCTTCTTCCAAAAACCCGCTAACACCCTGCAGGGCAAAGAGAACCGCTTGCCGGCGCACCTGATCACGATCGCCGCTAAAATGCTGAACCACCGCCTCTGTCGTCTTCACGGCACTCCCCCACGCGAACCAAACCGTGCCTACTGGCTTCTCTTCGCTGCCACCACCAGGCCCGGCCACACCACTTACAGCCACCGCAATATTCGCCCCGGTTGTCGCCAGGGCACCAGCGACCATCTCGCGGACAACTGGCTCACTAACAGCTCCATGGTTATCCAAAGATACATCCGTAACCCCAAGCAAAGCCTTTTTAGCATCATTGCTGTACGTAACCAGACCACCCACCACGTAGGCTGAAGAACCTGTTTTATCTGTTAATACTTTGGCAACCCAGCCGCCGGTGCAGCTCTCGGCGGTCACCACCGTAAAGCCCATCTGTGATAATTGGTCTGCTAACTGGCTTGCTGCTTGTTCGAGTTCGTAGTCGCTGGCAGGCATAATGTTCTCCTCGTTTCATCACGGGCATTATTTTCTTACAATCCGTGGCTTCACCCAAAGCAAGATTATCCGGACTCGTCCATGTCAGCAGCTCAGAACAGCAAACCCCAGCACACCCCAATGATGCAGCAATACCTTAAAATCAAGGGTCAGCACCCGGACGAGCTGGTGTTCTACCGGATGGGTGATTTTTACGAACTGTTCTATGACGACGCCAAGAAGGCCGCAGAGCTGATGGATATTACCCTCACAGCCCGGGGGCAGTCCGGCGGCAACCCAATTCCCATGGCAGGCATCCCGTTTCATGCCTCAGAAGGATACATTGCACGGCTGGTCAGGGCGGGTCAATCCATTGCCATTTGCGAGCAGATTGGCGACCCGGCAACCAGCAAAGGCCCGGTTGACCGCCAAGTGGTCAGAATTGTTACCCCCGGCACCCTGAGCGATGACGCTTATCTCGAAGACCGTCGCGACAACCTGCTGGCCGCCATTTATCACCACCGCGAACAGTTCGGCTTTGCATCATTGGACATCTCCAGTGGTCGATTTGTGGTTTCCGAGCTAGATAACCTGGAAGCCTTGCAAGGGGAATTGCAACGGTTACGCCCTGCGGAAATTCTTATCAGTGAAGACTTCCCGTATCAGGAAGTGCTTACGGGCCTTACCGGCGTTCGGCGCCAGGGCCCCTGGCTTTTTGAATCCGATACGGCCCGCCGCGTAATTACACAACAGCTACAGGTACGGGACCTCACCGGTTTTGGTTGTGAGGATTTGAGTTTAGCCATTTGTGCCGCCGGCTGTTTATTGCAGTACGCAAAAGAAACCCAACGCACCGCCCTGCCCCATATCCGCAAGCTAACCCGAGAACGCCGGGACGAGGCGGTGATTCTCGATGCCACCAGCCGCCGCAACCTTGAGATTGATGTCAATCTTATGGGCGGGTATCAGCACACTCTGGCCTGGGTAATGGACCGAACTGCAACCTCCATGGGCGGCCGGGAGCTAAGGCGCTGGCTGAACCGCCCGCTGCGGGATGTGAACGCAGTGCAACAGCGACAGCAAGCGGTATCTGCCCTGCTTGAGGGCTTCCATTACGAGCCTGTACATAACTTGCTCAAAGCCGTGGGCGATATTGAGCGCGTGTTGGCCCGAGTGGCACTGCGTTCGGCCCGCCCCAGAGATCTGGCCCGCCTGCGGGACGCCTTCCAGACCCTGCCAGAGCTGCAGAAAACCCTGAAGCCGGTTAATTCTCACCACGTCGTTAAACTGGCCACGGTGATTGGCGAATACCCAGAGCTTGCCGACACGCTGGAGCGTGCGATTATCGACAACCCTCCGGTCGTGATCCGCGAAGGCGGCGTGATTCGTGAAGGCTTTGATGGCGAGCTGGACGAGCTGCGCAACATCAGTGAGAACGCCGGCCAATACCTGCTGGACGTGGAAACCCGGGAGCGAGAGCGCACCGGCATAAGTACCTTGAAAGTTGGCTATAATCGGGTTCACGGCTACTACATTGAAATCAGCCGAGCCCAGTCTGCGCATGCACCTGTGGACTATATCCGCCGCCAAACCCTGAAAAACGCAGAGCGTTTTATTACCCCGGAACTGAAAGAATTCGAAGACAAAGCCTTGAGCGCCAAAAGCCGTGCGCTGGCCAGAGAAAAGGGCCTTTACGATGAGGTACTGGAGACAGTCGCGGAACAGCTCGCGCCCCTGCAGGATGCCGCACAGGCGCTGGCCGAGCTGGATGTGATCAGCAACTTTGCCGAGCGCGCCACCACTTTACGCTTTGCTGCACCGGAGTTTCGCGAGGCTGCCGGGTTCGATATCGAGGAAGGCCGCCACCCGGTAGTCGAGCAGCTTCTTGACGAGCCTTTCGTGCCCAACAACCTGCTGATGGACACCCAACGCCGCATGCTGGTCATTACCGGCCCCAACATGGGCGGTAAGTCTACCTACATGCGCCAAGCGGCCCTCATTGCTCTACTGGCCTACACGGGCAGCTTCGTACCAGCCAACCGTGCTGTGCTTGGGCCAGTAGATCGCATATTCACTCGTATGGGTTCATCCGATGACATTGCCGGCGGCCGCTCCACCTTTATGGTGGAAATGACAGAAACCGCCAACATCCTGCACAACGCCACCGAGTTCAGCCTTGTGCTGATGGACGAAGTAGGCCGAGGCACCAGCACCTTCGATGGATTATCCCTGGCCTGGGCAACGGCCGAACACTTGGCAAAAGAGATTCGCTGCTACACCCTGTTTGCGACTCACTATTTTGAGCTCACGCAGTTGGCGGACGATCTGGAACTCGCTGTAAACGTACACCTGACAGCAACAGAACACGACGACAGCATTGTGTTCCTGCACAATGTACACGAAGGCCCTGCCAGCCAAAGCTACGGTTTGCAGGTAGCAAAGCTGGCCGGCGTGCCCCAGAGCGTGATACACAACGCCAAAGCGCAGCTGAAACTGCTGGAAGGCAGCGCAGTGCCCGCAGCCACTACGCGCCCATTGGTCGCTGAGGCAAGCCAGAAACGGCCAGCAGTGCCCAGCCAGACCGTTTACCAGGGTGACATGTTTGCCAGCGCAGAACCCAGCGCCGTGGAAGAAGCATTGCAGAGCTTCGACCTGGACGACTTGTCACCCAGAGAAGCCATGAACCGGCTGTATGAATTGAAGAAATTATTGAAAACTGACGGGAAGTGACGTGAATAATAAGGTTATAGCTGCCAGACGCTTGCGGCAGCGCGGGCTGCTCCCTACAATATCGCCCATTAAAATATAACCATGGAGCCTGACAACAAGCTCCGGATGAGATTGACCACTGGACCAGGGATCTGATTATGGCGTTTATCGTTACCGATAACTGCATCAAGTGTAAACATACAGACTGCGTAGAAGTGTGCCCGGTAGACTGCTTCTACGAAGGCCCGAACTTTCTGGTAATCGACCCGGACGAGTGTATCGATTGCGCGCTGTGTGAGCCCGAGTGCCCGGTTGAAGCGATTTTCTCGGAAGACGAGCTACCCGCAGACCAAGAACCATTCATTGAAATCAATGCCGAGTTGGCGGCCAAGTGGCCCAATATCACCGAGAAGAAAGACGCTCCTGCAGACGCTGCAGAATGGGATGGCAAGCCCAACAAGCTTCAGTATTTGGAAAGATGACTCGAGCCAAGCTTGGCAGCACCGCCCAAGCCTAAGCGCAAAAAAGGGAAGCCTATATGGCTTCCCTTTTTTTATGAAACTGCATCACCTTGAGCAGCCAAGCAGCAGGCTGCAGATACTAGGATTCCGGCTCCAGAATCTTACGTGCCGCAGCCGATTTATAAAAAGCTGACAGCCGTCGGCGCACAAGCGCCTCAACATACCCCTCTTCCTGAAGCACACCGATAACTGGAATAGCCCAGGCGTCCACCTCTGCCATAATTACATCGCGGGTAACGCCCAGATCACCGAGCAAGTCGGTAAGCGGTCGGTCACCATATTTCACAAACAGATGTGACACCACAGCCCGGGCACAGCCTTCAAAGTAAGCTGTTTTGCGGAACTGCAGCCAAAACTCATATCCCAGCACGACAAACTCCTGCAGCTCAACGTCTCCCAACCCATCGTGAAGCTCTGCAATCGTTCGATCCTCTACAGAAACCCAGGCCGCCATCACCGTGTCTCGCACTTCTTCATCGGAAAGCGCACGCTGCAGGAACTGCTCACTGCGGCTGACAAGCCCCGGCAGGCTATCTGAAAGCCAGGCTTTAAGGCGACGTTCAAAGGTTTCATCCAGCCCGGGCACCGCTTTGTTAGCCATGCGCTTGCCAAACTTCATCATGGAACCAACGCCGGGGACCGTTTTAGTGATCAGATTGTCTTCATAAAGGTAATTAACAATACCCTGATAGACCACGTTTGATACCAGCTCCTGATAAACCGGGTGAGCCATGATTTCGCTGATCACCCGCTCACGCTGCTGCCTTAGCTCTAGCATTTCTTCCACAAACCCCGTGGCCTGCTCGCGGGTGATAATGTCGCCCAAGGTGTTGTTCGCCTGAACCGAGGCATTCAGTACCTCGGCCGCCATCTCGCCTGCCAGTTCGGGAATGCCTGCGTCCAGCTCCATGCTTACAACAACGCGCTGGATGGTCTCCATCACTTGTTTTTCCGAGGCTATGCGATTCAGGGTGACAGTACCTGCGTGATCAAGAAGCTCACTGACCTCCTGCTTAAGGAATGTGCGAAGCTTTGTACCCTTTAGTGAGGCAACTTCATGCTTCACATGCAATTCCAGCAGTTGACTGGCTGGATCGATTTTGTCCTTGGTCATGGTATTCGCGGCCTTGTTGATGTGGTGAAACACAGCTAAATTGCACTGGATAGCGGGAGGCTAACACGAAGATCGGAAAGACGGATTCGCCATAATTGCGGTTGGTTCGCTGCGGCCGGGCCAGTGCCGGCAGCTGCGGAGGTAATTACTGATAATCGCTGAAGCTGTGTGTGTCTGCCGCCAGCGCCAAACACAAGCTGCCGGGGCCAACGTAAATGCTGCTGGTAATGCCCATCTGTGACAGTAGCAACTCGACGCCATTTTGTTCGCAGGCATTTCTGAGCCGATTCAAACCAGGCAAATCTTCGATCTCTGTCCAGGCCAAGCCACAGGATAGGCTCACATAAGGCGTTAGTAGCCCAGCCTCAACTCGTGCAGTGGCATAATTCATGACCTTTTCTACAGCCACGTCAAAACTGCGGGTCTTGGCAACGGGCTGGCCTTCAGCGCCCTGGCCAAAAATCACCGGAGTGATATTCAAGGCTTTACCCAGAAACGCCACAACGCCCGATACGCTTTTGTCACCACGGCGCCGGGCACGCTCACGAATATAGTGAAGGTCACGGGGAATAACGCAGGTGTATATCTTGTCTGAGAACCGCTCTACCTCGTTACGCAAGGCATTTTTAGAAAGCTTCTGATCAATCAGTTTAAGTGTATGGGCTGCCAACAAACCCTGCCCCGCAAAGATCTGCTTGCTATCAATCACGCGCATGGAAAATTTGCCCTCACGGCCTGAAGCTGCGCGTGCTTGCTCGTAATTGGCCATTACGCTGTTCATGGCTTCCGACGCATTCTGGTAAATCAGGCTTCGGCTGCGGGTGACCGTTTCACAGATGGCCACATCGAACTGGGGAACAATCTTTTCCATGAACAGCTCATGAATCTGCTCGGTGGTAAAAGCCCGGGTTTCAGCATGGCGGCCTTTCTGCAAAAGCCCACTCTGATAAAACTCCTGAGTTCTTACAGGGTCGTGTTTATCAATATAGGTTTCGCCATCGATAACGGCCGTCACCGGGAGGACAAACAAGTCGTGCTTTCGACTGAATTCGTAAGGTAAATCACACGCCGAATCAACGATCAACCCAACTCGCATGCTGGACCTCCTGTTTTGGGCCGCTTTCCCGAACGGAAGCGCCATTTATTGTAATGGTGTTAGCAAGCTTCATCTTTACACACCCTGTACCGGTTTTCAGCACACCCGGATTAAATGGTGGGCGCAGCAGCATCCAGTTCCCGGAGATTTTCCTCCAGAAGCGCCCTGTTATCCTGCTGCCAAGGGTGAAAGTCTTTGCGGAAGTACGCCAGAAAATCAGGCAGACACTTGCGCAAGATTCCGGGCTTGCCCCACAAAAAGTTGAGCCCGCCCATCCAGGTGCGAAGGCTCCAGAGCTTACCGTCGGTTTTCAGAAGGCTGCAGGTATTCAGAAAAGTGTATTTAAAGAAATTCCAGGTCACAAACAGGAAGATAATCCGCCTAAGGCGCTCGTTACCTACGCATTCTCGGTACACATCAAACGCCACCGATTTGTGCTCGGTTTCTTCTATGGCATGCCAGCGCCAGAGCTGAGCCATCACGGGCGTTGCACCATCCAGCCATTCAGGATGGCTTAAAATCGCATTCGCCAGCACCGCTGTGTAATGCTCGGCGCCGCAAGTACCCGCCAGCTGCCGGCTGGGCGACAATTTTCCAACCCATTCCATGTGCTTGCGAAAGCGGCGATCCAGCCCCTCAATATCATAGCCCCGAGCTTTCAGGGCTTCGTTGTAGGCTTTGTGCTCACGGCTGTGCAGCGCTTCCTGGCCAATAAATCCACGGATCTCGGCCTTCAGCTTCGGATCGGCAACCCGGTCCTGATAAAGCCGAACCGCGTTTATAAATTGCTGCTCGCCATCTGGAAACTGAAGCGATAGGGCATTAAGGAACGCTGTTCGGAACGCGTCGTCGCCGTGCCAAAGCGTTTTCAGATCTTCGTTGACATCAAAATGCAAATTCCGGGGCTTAACGGACACCCCTTCGGGAGTGAAACTGACGGTCATGACTGCCTCCTTTTTATTATGACGTTCGAGCGGCGGACAAAAAATCACCAACAAACTCAGTTTAGTCCTGAGGACGAGACAGAAGGAAGAGCAAGGCCAGGAAAACGGACAGATTGTCACAAAATGACACACCGTCATGGGCGCACGGAGGAGAAATAAAAGGGCAGGCAAAAAAAGGGGAGGCGTTCCGCCTCCCAAAGACACACAGGATAAGGACGGCCCCCGGTGTAAACCGGAGGCCACCAATTCAGTGCTTGTCTGCCTCGTCTTTACCCGGTGCATCAGGGTCTGAGGTAAAGCCAAGAAGCTTGGTTCGCTCAATCAGCAGATATAGAACCACACCCGTCGCAAGGCCCCAGCCGGCGCCATAAACCGCCAATACCACGCCCATGGTGCCCGCAATACCACGTTCGGTATTATTCTCAAGCTGCTCCAGGCCTACCATCAAACAAATGTAACCGGTCAACAAAAGAGTCAGCGACAACGCAATGGGCAATACCGGCTGAAAAAAGCTCACCAGCGGCAAGATAAACAGGGCAATAAAGCCGGTAATCCAGAAGGTGCCGCCACCGCTATAGATTGAGTCCATGGCGTTGCGACCATATTTGTAGCGCTCAGCCATGGTGGCCGTCACAGCTGTCCAGATTGGACCAGCGAGTCCAGGATACGGAGCGAAGAAAGCATGCCCACCGTTGCGGATAGCGGTTACCAGATGCACGCGGTCGATACTGTTGTCGATATCTTCGTCTTTACGAAGATGATCCACGCGATTCATCAGGGACTGGCCCACTACAATATCGCCGAAAGCAATAATGTAGGCGATGACCGCCGTTGGAATCGCGTAGAGGAATACTTCGGGATTGGGGAATCCAACCGTAAACGGCAGGTAGTTCCACAACTCGTCAAAAGCCGGTTTGGTAATGCCCCATTCAACATTCGGAACGTCATATTCGCCGGTGGCAAACCCCACCAGAATAGCCACAATCATGCCCGGAACCATACCGTAATTGGCCACCTTGCGAGCAAAGGAATTGACCTCAACAAAGCCCTTGAAAGACACAGAGAACATCAGATACAGGCAAACCAGTCCGCCAACAATCAGTGATATAGGCGTATTGGCCACCCGACCGCCTACTTCAATTTCTCCCATCAGCGCAGCAATACCGGCACCAATAATAATACCACCCTTCATGGAGCGAGGTATCAGATCAACCAGCTTGCTCCCTAAACGACTGACACCGAGCAAAAGGAAAATGATAAACACCAGGAACTGCAGTGCAAACATCGCCTGAATGGCTTCTGGGCCAGGCTCAAAGTCACTCAGGAACAGCAGTACCACCGGGATACCCGGCGTTATCCAGCCCGGAACCAGAGGGACACCCAGCAAGGCGGGCAGCATAAAACCAATACCGCAGATCACTGCATAGGCCAAGGCTACGTCGTAGGGTACACCGAGGTATTTTTCCAGTAGAGGGATCATGGCCAGACTAACCACAAACATGATCAATGCTTGCACCATCTCCGCAAATTCCCAGCGGTAGTGAACAAACGGTAGGCGAATTTTGAATGGGCCAGCAGGCCAGAATGGCTGTTCTTCCCCATTCTTACGATGAAACATTTGCATAGGAATCTCCTGACACACGCGAACAGCGTGTGCCTGATCATGTTGTTTTTGTGGTGATATTCGGCAGCACTGGGGCCAGTGCTGCCAGTCAGAAGATCAGTCCAGCTCTTTGGCTTGATCCCTAAGTACGAACTTCTGGATCTTGCCCGTGGAGGTTTTGGGCAGCTCCGAGAAAACGACGGTTTTGGGTACCTTGAAGCGAGCCAGGTGTTCGCGGCAGAAGTTGATAATATCCTCTGCGCTCACATCGCCCGCTTCCGGCTTGAGGGTTACAAAGGCACAGGGAGTTTCGCCCCACTTTTCATCCGGGCGAGCCACTACCGCGGCTTCGAGAACCGCCGGGTGCCGGTAAAGCGCATCTTCTACCTCAATGGTGGAAATGTTCTCGCCGCCAGAAATAATGATGTCTTTGAGACGGTCCTTGATTTCCATGTAGCCGTCTTCGTGCCACACGGCCAGGTCGCCGGTGTGGAACCAGCCGCCGCGGAACGCTTCCTCGGTGGCTTTCGGGTTTTTCAGGTAGCCTTTCATCACGGTATTACCGCGCAGGAAGATTTCACCGATGGTCTTACCATCTTTGGGAACCGCCTCCATCGTTTCGATGTCACCCACCATGGTGCCGGCAAGGGTGTGATAACGCACACCCTGACGGGCTTTCATCTTCGCCCGATCATGCAGCGGCAGTTCATCCCACTCCTTCTTCCACGCACAGACCGTTACCGGCCCATAGACTTCGGTCAGGCCGTATACGTGAGTCACTTTGATGCCCATTTCCTCAACAGCACCAATAACCTGGGCCGGAGGCGCCGCGCCTGCAGTCATAGAGCGAACCTCGTGATCAATGCCCGCCTTGGACTCAGGCGGCACATTCAGCAAAGCATTCAGCACAATGGGCGCACCGCACATGTGGGAGACCTGGTGCTCTTTGATCAGTTGCAGGATTTTTTCCGGATCTACCCGGCGCAGACAAACGTGGGTACCAGCCATGGCTGTAATCGTCCAGGGGAAGCACCAGCCGTTGCAGTGGAACATAGGCAACGTCCACAGATACACTGGATGCATGCCCATCGACCATACCGCCTGGTTACCCAGTGCGTTGATATAAGCGCCGCGATGGTGATAAACCACACCCTTGGGGTTACCCGTGGTTCCGGAGGTGTAGTTGAGCGATATGGCATCCCATTCGTTATCCGGGAAACTCCACTGGAACTGCGGGTCGCCTTCCTTCAGAAACGCTTCGTAGTCCAGGTCGCTTACCTGAACACCTTCCCCATATTCCGGGTCGTCCACATCAACAACCAGTGGCTTGTCGTCCAAACGGCTGACCGCGTCGCGCACCACTTCGCCAAATTCGCGATCTGCGATCACAACCTTTGCTTCGCCGTGCTCGAGCATATAGGCAATGGCTTCTGCATCCAGACGCACATTCAGGGTGTTCAGCACTGCACCCACCATGGGCACACCAAAGTGGCACTCCACCATTGCTGGAATATTGGGCAACATGGCGGCAACCGTATCACCCCGGCCAATGCCGCGACCTTTCAGCGCCGACGCCAGCCGCCGGGAGCGATCATAAGTCTGCGACCAGTTATACCGAATGGCCCCATGAATAATGGAGGGGAAATCCGGGTAAACGCTGGCGGTGCGTTCGATAAAATCAATCGGTGATTGAACAGCGTAATTGGCATCAACGGGCGCAAGGCCCTGATCGAAGATCGAGGTCATGGGGTGTTCCTCTTTGAGAGCCTGTTGTTCTTGTGGCGTATTCAGCAAAATCGTTAGACTAGCTATAATGTCTTATAGTCAGAATGATATTTAATAACGCAAAAACTAGAAACTACACCAACGTATTATAGTATAGTTACTATATACCACTCCCTTGTGAGAGATTTGGTTACTACTATGAGTTTTAGCTTGCCAGACGCAGACCCGCAACCCGGCCTGATACTGAACCACTCCGCTCACGTGTTGCGGAGCAATCAGGCCGCAGATACATTGTGGGTGAAGAATGATCTGGCAGGCCTTTCTGACCTGCTTCCAACAAATGTGCAGGCATTGGTTAACGCTGCGCTGCAACAAGCGCGGGCGATCGAAGGTGTAGAAACCCGGTTCAACAGCACCATACTTTTATGGACGTTTATTCCCTCCCCGCAAACCTGCGAGGTACTGGCCCGCGGGCGGGACGCCACAACCGACGTCCTGACGCATGAACAAGCCACTCGATCAAACCGCCTATACCGAGTGATCACCGAAAACACCACCGATCTTATCTCGCGCCATGCTCCGGACGGGCGCTTTATCGACGCTACGCAGGCTTCATGGCGCTTACTCGGTTACTGGCCTGAAGAGCTACGCGGTAAGCTTTTGGAAGATATTTTTCGCAGTGATAGCGCTATGCAGCAGCTCACGGAGGCCCGCAATCGCCTAAGAGATGACGGCTATGCCACCATGACTCTGGATATAGCCCACCGTAACGGCAGCAAACGCTGGTTCGAGATCGCAAGCCGGGCCATAAGGGAAACCTATACAGGTGCGGTTGTTGAGGTAGTCAGCGTATCCAGAGACATCACTGCCAGGGTGGCCTCGGAAGATAACAACCGCAGGCTGGCTGATGAGCTTGCGCGCACAGCAAGGCTCGCGGCACTGGGCGAGCTGGCATCCAGCATAGCCCACGAAATGAACCAGCCCCTGGCAACCATCGTCAACTTTGCCAGTGCCAGTCAGCGTTATCTTAAAAGCGCAGGAGCAAACCCCGAACACCTTGAGCGTGTTGACGATGGCCTTCAGAAAATCATCCATCATGCCAATCGCGCATCAGAAGTAATCAAACACTTACGCGCCTTTCTTCGCAAAGGCCGGAAGCGCACCACAACGGTTTTACTAAACCAGACTCTTACAAATGTAGCCCGACTTTGTCAGTGGGAAGCTGACAAAAACAACGTAGACATTGTCTGTGCACCCGCCACCGGTGAGCCTACCATCATCGCAGATCCGGTATTGCTGGAGCAGGTGCTGATCAATCTGATCCGAAATGGTATGGAAGCAAACGTGGAAACCCGCAGTACTCAGCCGGACAGCGCAGGTTCACGCCTGGTGATTTCAACCTCGGTAAACAACAAGGGCGAGACCCTGATAGATGTCACCGATGAAGGGCCTGGTCTTGATGAACAGGAGATCAGGCAAATGTTTCAGCCGTTTTACACCAACAAACCTCTGGGGCTGGGATTGGGGCTCTCCATGAGCCGCTCCATTATTGAAGGTTTTGGTGGATTTCTGGACGCTCAACCTGCCTCAACCGGCGGCCTTACACTAACCTGCCGCTTCCCGACAGCGCCCGCAAACAAACGCACACCAAGCATCGAGACTGAACCCAATGAGTGATCAACCTGCACCTGACACCAACACCGTTTACGTTGTTGACGACGACGACGGCATGCTGGAATCGACACAATGGCTGCTGGAGTCGGTCGGGTTAAACGTGCATGCGTACAGCGACGGCCGCAAGTTTCTTGACGCCTTGGGAGACAGCCGGGGCGGCTGCGTGGTGCTGGATGTAAGGATGCCAGGCCTGGGTGGGCTTAACGTTCAGGAAGAGCTACAAAAGCGAGGCATTGAGTTGCCGATCATTTTCGTATCCGGCCATGCGGACGTGTCTATTGTGGTGCGCGCGTTCAAATCTGGCGCTTTTGATTTCATCGAGAAACCGTTCAACGAGCAACTACTTCTGGACAGCGTGCAACAGGCACTGGAGGCGCATCAGCACTCCAACCACCTGCAACTGGGCGACGAGCGAACCGACGCGCTCATTACAACGCTCACGCGCCGGGAGCGGGATGTTTTCCTACCCATGGCCCAAGGCTACACCAGCCGGGAAATCGCCGATCAGCTGGGCGTAGGCGTCAAGACCATCGACCTCTATAGAGCCCGCGTAATGAAACGCCTGGGTGCCGAGCGGTTGCCCGACGTTACGGGTATGGCCATCACCGCCGGGCTTCTGGACCCATCAAACCTTCGCACTGAATCCTGAGTAACCTCCCACCAGGCGCCTCAACCGCTCTGCGCCAGCTCTTCATGGGCAAGTGCTCCGAGCCTGGCGATTGCCTGGTCGATGCGTTCGCTCCAGGGGTTGCCACCATTCAGCCGCAGGCACGATTCGAACTTGTCTGAAATCGAGAACATCAGGCCCGGTGCCACGTTAATGTTTTCCGCCCGCGCCCGGTGATAAACCCGAGTGCCAGAAACCCCAGCAGGCAACTGCACCCACAGCACAAAGCCGCCTTGTGGCCGGCTTACGGCCGTGCCAGCAGGAAACGAGCGAGCCACAGCTGCTCGCATACGCTCTATCGCCTCCCGATAATTTTGCCGTGCAGAGCGCAGATAGCGATCATAGCCGCCCTGCTCCAGAAAATGCGCAACCGCCAGTTGTGGAATGGACGACGTTGCCAAATTGGAAAAGTATTTTTGCTGCCGGGCACCGGCCATGTAACGCCCGGGCAACATCCAGCCCAGTCTCAACCCAGGAGAAATGGTTTTCGAAAAAGAGTTGCAGTAGATAACATTGTCTGTGCGATCAAAGGCTTTCGCAGGTTTGGGTCGTTCGCCTGAGTGATAAAGATCTCCGTAAATATCATCCTCTATTAACGGCACGCCAGCGGCGGCAAGCATAGACACCAGCTGTTTCTTGCGCTCATCCGGCATTCGGGCGCCCATGGGGTTACTGTGATTGCATACCACCACGCAGGCTTTCAAGGGCCACTGCTCCAGGGCCAACTGTAAGCCTTCAAGACTAAGACCGTCAGATGGGTGCGTCGGAATTTCCATGGCTCGCAGCCCGACAACTTCCAAAGCCTGAAGAATACCCGGGAACGACGGCGACTCAACTGCCACTATGTCCCCCGGTTGAGTGACAGCGCGCAAGCCCAGAATAATGGCCTCCTGAGCACCGTTGGTAACCAGCACATCATCTGGTGTCACAGGAACACCTACCGACGCCATACGCTGCGCAATCTGCCTGCGGAATGACTCTTTGCCGGGAAAGGCGTAGTCCAGCGTTTCAAGGCCACGTCGTGCGGCCCACAGCGTGCTCTGCTGAATCTGCCGTAACGGCAGATAATCCGCATGGGGAATGGCAGTGGCCAGCGGCACCATGCGTTTTTGCTCATCCGCACACAAATCCAGAGCCATCTCACGGGCACTGACCGGTACCGGCCGGTTGCGATGCTTATGCATAACAGGCTCTGGCGCATCAACGGCAGGCAAGCGAACAAAATAGCCACTGCGTTCCCGGGCCTGAAGATAACCACGGGCCTCTAGCGTCTGGTGCGCCTGCAGCACCGTTGAAATGCTGACGCCCAACTGCTTGCTCAACACTCTTACGCCGGGCAACCGGTCTCCATCGCGATAGACTCCGTCCTGTATCAATGCCTGAAGCCTGTCTGCCACTTGGTTGTATAGAACACCCATCCCCGTTGCCTCGCCGCATCGATAAAATTTTTGCCCACTCAAGCACCACTGTCGCCATTGCAACAGACCGGCGTCGGTTATGAACAGTACAGTTGCCGGTAAAACTGACCGGTACAGATGGTCGACTGTCTCTTCTGTACCGGTTCAAAAACAGGTTATCTGAATCTGTTATGGCTGTCTGCACAGGGGGACAATAACAACATCGCAAACAGAAGAAGGAGTTTCATCATGGGCATAGCAAACAGTCACGCTCTGGCAGCAACACGGAACAATCTCTTCGGGCTTCAGCCCAACGCTCCGTCCTTGTATGAGGAGGGAGGGAAAACGAGCCGCCAATGGCTGGAAGACCTCGGGTTTTCCGTGAGGCAGTCGGATCAGCAGCACTGGGTGGTAACCCACCACAACCCCCTGCCCGAACTGCACTTTTACAGCGCCCGTGAACTGGCGCAGTTTGCCAGCTACAAGGCTCACCACTACGCTAAGCGTTTGCTCCGGGAGAACAGATCATGAGATACCCCATCTATCAGGTAGACGCCTTCACCAGCGAGATCTTCAAAGGCAACCCGGCAGCCGTTATGCCTCTGGAGTCATGGCTGCCGGATGCGACATTGCAAGCCCTGGCGGCGGAGAACAATCTGGCAGAGACGGCGTTTTTCGTACGTGAAACCAGTTCTGATAGCGCAGACTTTCACATACGCTGGTTCACTCCGCGTATAGAAGTGCCTCTTTGCGGGCATGCCACTCTGGCCAGCGCCTGGGTTATTTTCAACAAACTGGGCTGGCCTGAACATGCGATTCGCTTCCAGTCCAAAAGCGGCCCCCTGGGCGTTCATAAGACCCCGGATGACTGGCTGGTACTGGACTTCCCCAACCTTCACATCGAAGAACAGGAAACACCTGCCATCATTATCGAAGCTCTTGGTGGCGCACCCGCCCGGGCCTTTCACGTGCCGAGCGACACCAATGACATGATCGTTCTGGAAAACGAAGCAGCGGTAAGAGCGGCGCAACCGGATCTGCGAATACTAAAGCAACTGGGCAATATGGGCCTGATTGTCACTGCGCCCGGCGACCAGGCCGACTTCGTTAGCCGGTACTTTGCCCCCGGCTCAGGCATTGATGAAGACCCGGTTACGGGCTCGATTCACAGTGCTCTGGTGCCTTATTGGGCCGACAGACTCGGCAAAACCAAGCTTGAAGCCCGACAGCTGTCAGCCCGGGGCGGCGTGCTGCACTGTGAATTGAAAGGCGACCGTGTTGCCATTGCTGGGCAGGCTGCGTTCTATATGGAAGGAACAGTTCACTTGGAATGAGCCATACGACGGCTCTGGGGCTGGTATACTGCGCGCCACATTAACCAACCGGCAGGCAGCAATGACGGCAAGTTCCAGCAACCAGTACGATGTAATCATTATCGGCGCCGGCGCCGCCGGCCTGATGTGTGCGGCCACCGCAGGCTATCGCGGGCGTAAGGTGCTGGTAATTGATCATGCCAACAAACCGGGAAAGAAAATCCTCATGTCTGGTGGCGGGCGCTGTAACTTCACCAACCTCAACAGCACGCCTGCCAATTTTCTATCAGACAACCCGCGCTTTTGCATTTCTGCCCTGAAACGTTATACCCCGCAGAATTTTCTGGATCTTGTTGAACGCCACGGCATTGAACATGAAGAAAAAGCCGCTGGTCAGCTGTTTTGCAAAGACAGCGCGAAAGAAATACTCGCCATGCTGCTGACAGAATGCGACTGGGCCGGTGCTGAAGTTCGCATGAAAACCAGCGTAAAGAGCATCGCCCAAAGTGCTGGGCACTACCGGGTTAACACCAGCTCAGGCGCCCTCACCTGCGAATCTCTGGTTATCGCCTGCGGCGGCCTATCCATCCCCACCATGGGCGCAACCGGCTTCGGCTACGACATTGCCCGGCAATTCGGGCTCACGGTTCTGCCCACCCGGGCCGGGCTGGTACCCTTCACGCTGCACCCCGAATTGAAGCAACAACTGGCACCTCTGTCCGGCGTAAGCTGCCCGGTGGATGCGGCCTGCAATAACCATCATTTCCGGGAGCCCATGCTGGTCACGCACCGGGGGCTGAGCGGCCCGTCGATGCTACAGATTTCCAGCTTCTGGCAGCCAGGCGACCCGCTAACCATCAACTTGTTGCCGGAGCGAAACACCCTGGAAGACCTGCTATCCCTGCGCAAACAGAAGCCGCAATCAACCGTTGCCCAATACCTTATTCAACACCTGCCTAAGCGTTTCGCCCAGGCTTTCAATGAGCTTTTCGGCTGGAACGGCCCGCTTCAGAGCTACAAGAACAGCGACCTTGAACAGATTTCAGACGCGCTGAGGCAATGGACGGTCAAGCCGGCGGGAACAGAAGGGTATCGTACAGCTGAAGTCACGCTCGGCGGTGTAGACACTCGCCAGCTTTCATCAAAAACCATGGCGGCCCTGGAGCACCCAAACCTTTACTTCATCGGCGAGGTTGTGGACGTAACGGGGCACCTGGGTGGGCACAACTTCAATTGGGCATGGGCTTCAGGGGTGGCCGCGGGGCAGTCAGCTTAACGTGACCAGCGCCGGCAAACACAAACCTAGCGCAGAATCACCAACGGCTTTTTAGCCGATGTCAGCATACTGGTCGTCGTGCTGCCCAACAAAAAACGGCGAATTTTCGAGTGTCCGTAGGCGCCCATCACCAGAATGTCGATATCGAACTCATCCTGATAACTATGCAATACCGGCTCTACCTCACCACTTCGGATAGCCAGTGTAATTTCCGACTCCAAAGGCGCCAGCATAGCCTCTGCCTTGCGCAGCTGGGCCATGGCTTCGGTCGTTTCATTGCCCACCATCACCAGGTGCAGGGGCATGCCCTTGAGTACCGGGCTGGCAGCCAGGTGTTCAACGCCACGAAACGCTGTGGCACTGCCGTCAAACGCAAGCATGGCACTTTTGGGCGCTGAGAACTCATTCGGCACCAGCAGGATCGGCCGGCTCATGCTGCGGATAACAGTTTCCAGTTGGCTGCCAATATGCTGCTCACCGTCTGAACTGCTTTCACCGTGCAATCCCATTACTAGCAGGCGAATCTGTTCCTGCATGTCCAGCAGCGATTCGGTTAAACCACCGTGGCGCTGGCGCTTTTTGATCTCACTGATACCAGCTGTTTGTATCCTTTGCGCCGCCTCGTCCAGCATATGATTACCATGCTCCAGGGCCAATTTGGCGCGCTTACGATCCAGCAACGCCAACTCATCCAGCAGGTGTTCACGGCTACCCAAGCCAATGTTCCCAGCTAAATCCGGCTCTGACGGATAACGCTCTTCGTCGAGCACGTGCAGCAGGGTCAGCGGTGAGCTCATATGCTTACTAGCCCAGGCGGCGTAATCGCATACTGCCGGCGCCGCGCGCGAGCCGTCAATGCAAGCCACAACCTGCAGTGTATCTTGGGAATTTCCTGTCGCGTCTTGCATATTAATGGCCCATCAGCTGATCAATGCCTTCCGGCTTGTCGTGCACGCCAAAGCGGTCAACGATGGTAGCGCTGGCCTTGTTCATGCCAATCACTTCCACCTCCGCACCGTCACGGCGGAACTTGATAACCACTTTGTCGAGCGCGCCCACGGCGGTGATGTCCCAGAAATGGGCACGGCTCACGTCTATGACCACTTTATCGACCACTTCACGAAAATCAAACGCTGCAACGAATTTTTCTGATGAACTGAAAAACACCTGCCCCATTACGGTGTAGCTGCGCGTGCCTGAGGATTCGTCCAGCGTTGTCTGCACCTCCATAAAGTGCCCGATCTTGTTGGCGAAGAACAGCGCCGCAAGCAGTACGCCGGCAAACACACCCAGCGCCAGGTTATGAGTCACAACGACAACACATACAGTTACCAGCATCACAATGTTGGTAGACAGCGGGTGGGTTTTCAGATTACGAATGGACTCCCAGGAAAATGTGCCGATGGACACCATGATCATCACGGCCACCAGAGCAGCCATGGGGATGCGCACCAGTACATCGTCCAGCACCAGTATCATCACCATGAGGAACACGCCCGCTGTGAGCGTGGAAAGCCGGGTTCGGCCACCGGATTTGATGTTGATAACCGACTGACCAATCATTGCACAACCAGCCATACCACCCAGCAAGCCAGAGCCGATGTTGGCAATACCCTGCCCTCGGCATTCACGGTTACGGTCACTTTCCGTATCGGTCAGATCGTCCACAATGGTGGCGGTCATCATGGATTCCAGCAAACCCACCACGGCCAGCGGAATGGAATACGGCAGGATGATCATCAGGGTTTCGAAGTTCAGCGGCACATCTGGCCAGAGAAAAATTGGCAGCGTATCAGGCAGATCACCCATATCGCCCACTGTGCGCACGTCAATATTGAACAACACTGCGACGATGGTTAGCGCCACGATGCAAATCAGTGGCGACGGCAGCAGCTTGCCCAGTACCGGCACATACGGGAACAGGTAGATAATACCCAGCCCGGCGGCGGTCATGGCGTATACATGCCAGGTTACATTGGTGAGCTCGGGCAACTGAGCCATAAAGATCAGGATGGCTAGCGCATTCACGAAGCCGGTCACCACAGAGCGCGACACAAATCTCATCAGGCTGCCCAACTTCAGCCAGCCCGCCACAACCTGGATCACACCGGTTAACAGCGTGGCAGCCAGCAGGTATTCCAGGCCGTTCTCCTTGACTAGCGTCACCATTAACAGCGCCATGGCGCCGGTTGCCGCAGAGATCATACCTGGGCGACCACCCACAAACGCGATGATAACGGCGATACAGAATGAGGCATAAAGCCCGACTTTGGGATCCACTCCGGCGATGATCGAGAAAGCAATCGCTTCTGGAATCAACGCAAGGGCAACCACGATTCCGGCGAGCACATCGCCTTTGGTGTTGGAAAACCAGTTGGCTTTCAGTGTATTTACCATAGCTTTGGGTACCCGGGTGGCTGCGCTGTTTAATGAACGTCGGATTGCCGTCGCTTAAATTACGGATTACGGCAAAATAAAGGGCGCGAAGTCTACCAAAATACGGGTTCCGGCGTAAGGGCGGCCTGGTTTCAGTGGCCACGCAACTGCTAACGGGCGCAACGAAACGTTAAATTGTAACGACAGGCACCGGTCAGCGGGTGTGCTCCGGCCTTCAGTGTAAGCACCCCGTGGTAACGTAACCGCGAAGGCCCACCCCACACCACAACATCACCGTGCGCCAGAGGAATGTTCTTTGGTCGCGCGCTCCGCGTCAGCCCGCCGAACTGAAATACCTGGGACAATCCAAGAGAAACCGACACAACCGGTTGCGAGAAATCCTGCTCGTTTTTATCCTGGTGTAACCCCATCTTTGCACCGGGTTCGTAACGGTTGATAAGGCAGGCGTTTGGAGTGAAATCACCATATCCTGCTGCCAATGCGGCTGATCTGGCCAGACTGGCGAAAACAGGAGGCATAATGGGCCAAGGCGCCCCGGAACAAGGGTCTTCTGCCTGATAGCGGTAGCCTTTTGCATCGGTGATCCAACCCCAGCATCCGCAACAACTCATGGCGACAGACATGCTATGCCCACCGGGTGTTTTCATATGCCTCAGGGGCGCCACCGTCGTTATATGCTCTATCTCGCTTAGCAGATCCGGCGCTTGGGCAGAGGCAAAATGCCGGAGCACAATGGCCCCTTCCGAGAGCCTTTCGGTGGTCACTTCAATTGGTTGGTCTGCAAACAGATCGGGGGTCATAACCGGTATTTTTAACACGAAAAACAGCTCAACTCCCAAACTCTCTGAAAAACAGATGGCCTGAATGAAAGCCTGTTCATGAAGATTCACTGAAAAACACGTATATTCTGTGGTCTGATCCATTATCCCGTAAGGACCTTTTAATGCTGTTTGCTATGATCATTGGTGGTTTGATTGGTTACGCCTTTGGCAAGTTCCCCGGTTTTTTAGTGGGGGCTGCTCTGGCTGCATTCCTGCTTAACCGCGCTAAAAGCCGCCTGATTGGCAAACTCCACAACATTCAATCCGGCTTTATTGAATCTGTTTTTGCGGTTATGGGCGCCTTGTGCAAAGCCGATGGTGTTGTATCAACAGATGAAATACAGATGGCCGAAGCCATGTTTGTGCGCTTCCGCCTGAATGACGCTCAGAGAGAAACCGCTAAAGCCGCATTCAGCCGTGGTAAGAGCGAAGATTTTGATCTGGATGCAGAGCTGGATCACTTCCTGCGCATCAGCGGGCGTCAGCCGGCTTTCTTGCAAATGTTTCTTCAAGCGCAGTTTTCTGCAGTCGCAGCAGATGGTGTAGTACATCCCGCCGAACGGGCAATGCTGATGCGTATTGCCCGGCGCCTGGGCCTGCCAGAGAGCCAGGTTGACCAACTGGAGGCCATGCTGCGAGGCGCTCATGCAGGCCAATCCGGCAGCCAACGATCTACTGCCCAGCAAACCGACGATGCTTACAAGGTTCTGGGTGTTTCTCCGTCAATCAGCGACGCAGAGCTTAAGAAAGCGTACCGCAAGCTGATGAGCGAGAACCATCCCGACAAGCTTGCAGGGCGAGGCCTTCCTGAGAGCATGCGCGAAATGGCAGAAGAGCGTACACAGGAAATTACCCACGCTTACGATGTCATCAAGGAATCCCGGGAAAACAACGCCTGACGTCCCCCTTTCCTACCCGTTCGACAAGCCCGGTTAACCCAACGGGCTTGTGAACTCATACCTGAAATGACATGTCGTCGTGTTTTGCGTTCGAGTAGAGTATGCCTCCAAGAAAGCAGCTTCCCAGGAGCCGCTATAAATATTCACGGAGACGCTTCGAATGCCGGTCCATTATCCCCTGCCAGCCACGCATACGTTCACTAACGATGCGCTAGGCAACGACGATGCCACTGCTCTGGCCGATCGCATCCGCAGTCGCGACGTATCGGTTACCGAGGTGACCCAGGCTAGCATTGAGCGGCTGCACAAAGCGGAGCCGCTGGTGCACGGTATGGTTGCTGAGCGCTATCAGCAGATGTTGGAGGCTGCGGCGGGGCTGGATAAAGAAAAAGGCCTGGCGGACGCGCCATTTTTCATTGGCGTACCCACCTTTATTAAAGACAACACAGATGTGGTGGGAATGCCCACCCGCCAGGGTTCAGATGCAGTGCCTGCTGGTAATCCCGCAACAAAAACCAGCCCTTTCGCTCAACAGATGCTGGCACAGGGCTTTCTTTGCATGGGCAAAAGTACCATGCCCGAGTTTGGATTCAACGCCTCAACTGAGCCTCTTCATGATGCACCCACTCGCAACCCCTGGAACCTTGCCTACTCCGCCGGCGCTTCTTCCGGCGGTTCGGCTGCACTGGTGGCAAGCGGGGCGGTTCCCATTGCCCACGCCAACGATGGTGGTGGTTCCATTCGGATTCCTGCAGCCGTTTGTGGCCTCATAGGGCTCAAAGCGACCCGGGGACGTGTCATCGAGAACGATGCCTCAAAGTCGCTACCCATAGATATTCTCAGTGATGGCGTGGTGTCCCGCTCTGTTCGGGATACCGCCAACTTCATCTATCAGGCAGAGCAGTATTTTCGCAACCCGAAGCTGCCAACCGTTGGCAAAGTGGAAGGTCCATCTGAAAAGCGGCTAAGAATTGGTTTGGTTATCGATTCCATAAACGGTCACAAGACCGACGATATGACACGACAGACTGTAGAAGCTACTGCCCGAAAACTGGAAGCCCAGGGGCATATTATTGAGCCTGTAGAAACACCGGCAAACTCAAGCTTCCCCGACGATTTTGCGATGTACTGGGGCCTGCTGGCTTTTGGAATGAAGATCAACGGTCACAAACTGATTCACCCGGATTTTGATAAACGGCGGGTAGACGGCCTAACCCAGGGCCTGGACAAAATGTTCAAGCGAGGTTTCTGGAAGATGCCAGCGGTTCTGTGGCGCTTGCGCCGCGCCAGATTCGATTTTGCCAACGCCATGACAGACTTGGATGCGGTGCTTACGCCTACTCTGGGCCATACCACGCCTAAACTGGGTCACCTCAACCCAAGTGTCCCTTTCGACATCCTGTTTGATCGGCTTACCCGATACGCCAACTTCACACCCCTGGCCAACGTTACTGGCGCACCGGCTCTATCACTCCCCATGGCTCTGACACCCGAAAACCTGCCAGTGTCGGTACAGCTTATGGGCAAGCATGGCGATGAACGCACCCTACTGCAGCTTGCGTTTGCACTGGAGTCTGAGTATTCACCCTGGACATCTCTGGCCAACACAGCGCAATAAAGTCAACTTTGAACAGTGGCTGGTGGCGCGTCACCGGCTCTGCTGAAAAACCTTTCTGCGAATAAACTGCCCAACCCGCTCACCAAGCACCAACATCGCGGGCGTTAGCAGCAATGTGAGAATAGTGGCGAACGCCAAGCCACCGGCAATGGCGCTGGAAAGCTGCGCCCACCACTGAGTCGATGGCGCGCCCAGCCCGAGAGAGGGCGTGAGCAGATCTACGTTCACGCTCAGCACCATTGGCATCAACCCAAGCACGGTGGTAACCGCTGTGAGCAACACGGGGCGCAAACGCAAGCAGCTGGTTTCCAGTGCCGCCTCATAGGCCTCCATTCCGTCTTTCTTCATCTGATTGTAAGTGTCGATCAGAATGATGTTGTTGTTCACTACGATGCCCGCCAGCGCAATGATGCCCATACCCACCATCACGATCCCGAACGACTGGCCGTTCAGCAGCAATCCCAGAAGTACCCCGGCAGTGGAGAGAACAATGGCTGATAGAATCAGAAAACTCTGGTACAGAGAGTTAAATTGGGTCACCAGAATGAGCAGCATCATGGCAATCGCAATCAGAAACGCACTTATCAGAAAGTTGGATGCCTGTTGCTGATCCTCGTTTTCGCCAGCAAACTTTACAGAAACCCCTTCGGGGGCCTCCGGGAGTTCAGCCTGCAGTGCTTTCAGCAAACTATCCACCTGCTCGCCGGGCTGAATATCGGATTTAATGGTGACCGCTCGCTTGCCATCTACCCGGGCAATGCTGCCAGTTTTACTCCCCGGCTGCAGGTCAAGAAACTGTGACAGCGGCACCTGCCCCCGAGCCGTGTTAATCGTCTGGCGCTGCAGATGATCCAGCTCGCGCCAGTTGTTGGGAACCCGCACGGCAATGTCCACCTCGTCGCGCACATCTTCAGGCCGATAGGTTGCCAGCACCAAGCCATTGGTGACCAGGCGAACGGCACTGCCAATGCTGAGCACGTCGGTTCCGAAACGAGCGGCGGCTTCGCGATCCACTTCCAGCCGCCACTCAATGCCCGGCAGGCTGCGATCATCTTCAATATCTACAAAGCCGCCCTGGGCGCGCATCTGATTTTCGATCTGATCTACGTAACCGTTGAGCTTGCTACTGTCTCGGCTGCTGACCTGCAACTCTATGGGCTTGCCACCCGCCGGGCCGTTCTCCTGCTCGCGGAACTCCAACGCAATACCCGGAATATCCTCCGTGCGAGCCAGGAAATCATCCAGAATGGCGCTGGCCGGGCGGCGAGTAAACCAGTCGGTAAACTGAAACTGGAGCACCCCAATCACATCCGGTGCCATCTGTGTGCTGACACTCAACATGGATCGTGCATAAACGGCTTTCACTTCCGGCATACCCTGCAAACGACCTTCTACCTGTTGCACAATGGCATCCCGCTCCAAAACCGACAGATCCCCGCGTGCGCGAACCTGAACCTGGGCAGAATCCGGCTCTACACTGGGGAAGAACTCGACACCATGGTTGAACTTGCCGTAGGTGATGTAGACCACCACGACCACTCCCAACACACCTACCAGCGTGAAACCAGGATAAGACAGGAGTGTGGAAAGCAGCCTGCGATAACCGTGCATCATTCGACCGCTTTCACTGACCTTGCGGGCACGACGCCCTCCGCTCACGCCACCCAAAACCGGCAGAAACACCAAGGCCATGGCGAGCGAGGCAACCAGGCAGATGATTACGGTAATAGGCAGAAATTTCATGAATTGGCCCACCACGCCGGGCCAGAACAGAAGCGGCACAAATACCGCAAGAGTCGTTGCCGTAGAGGCAATGATCGGCCAGGCCATGCGACTTGCAGCTTCCGCCCAGGCACCTTTCACTGAATGCCCATCAGACAGGTTTCGGTCTGCCAGCTCCGATACGACAATCGCCCCATCCACCAGCATGCCGGCTACCAGAATGAGGCTGAACAGAACCACGATGTTGAGGGTGAGGCCCATCATCCAGATCACCAGAATGCCCGTCAGGAACGCACCCGGAATGGTAAGCCCAACCAGCAAGGCCGATCGAGGCCCCATGGCAGCGATGATCACAATGATTACCAGCACAATGGCAGTCAGCACGTTGTTAAGCAGGTCGCTCAGCAAGTCACGAACTTCGTCGGACTGATCCATTATGTAGCGGACATCGAGGGCGTCGGGCAATTGCGGTTTTGCCTGGGCAATCAACTCACGCACCTGGGCCACAGTTTCGATAATGTTGGCGCCGCTGCGTTTGGACACCTCAAGCACCACAGCCGGCTCACCGTTGATGCGAGCAAAGCCAGTTGGATCTTTGAAGGTGCGCTGCAGCATGGCTACGTCGCCGAAGGTCACCACGGTGTCGCCATCGACCTTGATCGGCATTGACATAACGTCCTCGATATTCTCAATAACACCGGGCACTTTAAGCGTCATACGCCCATTGCCGGTATCCAGAGATCCAGCCGCTACCAGCTGGTTATTGCGCGTGACCAGATTACTGAGCTGGTCGAAATCAATGCCGTAGCCTTCCAGCACCTGAGGATCCACAACAATTTCCAGAAGATCTTCCCGATCGCCGCCAATCTCTACTTCAAGCACTTCGGGAATCGCTTCGATGGCATCCTGAAGCCCTCGGGCTACTGTAATCAATTCCCGCTCAGACAGCGGCCCAGACAGGCCAACGGACAGTACCGGGAACAGGGAAACGTTGATTTCATTCACTCGCGGCTCGTCGGCTTCCCTTGGAAGCTTGCTGCGGGCCGTATCCACTTTTTCCCGAACGTCCTGCAAGGCTGTGTCCGGGTCAAAGCCGGCATCGAATTCCAGCATCACGGAAGCGTGCCCTTCAGACGCTGTGCCACGCATTTCTTTTACGCCTTCGAGCGAACGCAGCTCCTGTTCCATGGGGCGAACCAGCAGCCGCTCTGCATCTTCCGGGCTGATACCTTCCAGTGTCATGGAGATATAAATCATCGGAATGGTAACGTCGGGGTTAGCCTCTCGGGGGATGGCCTGGAATGCTGCAATACCGCCGAGCGTCAGAAAAAACAGGGTAAGCAAGGTGGTGCGACTGCGGTCTATCGCCGCGAAAATAAGTGCGCGCATAGTGCTCAGCCTCGCTCTTCGGAGGCGTCTACAGGTTCAACTTGCTCGCCCTCACTAACAAAACCAGCACCACGGGTAATCAGGCGAGTCTCATCGGGCAAGCCCGTAACCCAGGCACCTTCGGTGGACACACTGAGCAATGTCACCGTACGAAAAACAACTTTATTCTGATCATCAACATACTTCACACCCGGGCGGCCGTCGTCACCAAGGGAGAGGTAGGCCGGGGAAATAAACGTGGCTTGAACATCCGCCAGCGCAACTCGGAGGTTTGCAGTGCCACCGGCTATACGTTTTTTTTCCGGGTTCTCAACGGCGATTTCAACGGCAAAACTCCGGGTCTCGGGATTCGCAGCACTGGCCACAAAGGTGACCACGCCATCCAGTGCTTCTCCGTCCAGAGGCAGCACTCTCACTTTCTGGCCCAGCGCCACTTGCGCTACAGATTGCTGGGGCACCTGACCTTTGGCCTTGAGCCGATCTATACGAACCAGCTCATATAAGGGCGAGCCCACCTGAACCAAGCTGCCAGTCTCAACGTCTTTGCTGTTTATTACGCCATCAAACGGCGCCGTAGGACTCAGATGAGACACCGCCAGCTGAGCACCTTTGAGCTCCGCGCGAGCTGCCGCCAACTCACTTTCTACGCTTAGAATCTCTGATTGTGAAGCCAGATCCCTTGCTGCCAGTTTTCGTGCGGCAGACAGGTCCGCCACCAGCTCTTTAACCCGGGCTTGCCAGCGATCAACGCTTGCGTCCCTGCCATCTTCAGACAAAGTTAAGAGCACACTTCCGGCTTTTACTGCGTCGCCCAGGTTTGCTTCAACGGCTTCAACCGTACCAGCAACCCGTGCGCTCACATTGACGGCGCTCCATGGCTCCAGCTGGCCCTGAAGCAAAAGACCCGGCTCATATAACTGCGCGCTGAGCGTTGTAACCTGAACCCGTGTTCGCTCCTGCTGTGCAGCTTTGGGCTCTGCAGGAGCCTTGGTGCTAGCGACTTTGATATCGCCTGTTGCCATCCAGATAATCAGAGCAATCACAACAATTACAGACAGACCCAGCGAACTCCATTTTACTTTGCTCATTAAGTACCTACACAGCCTGAATTTGGTGAACGGCGGATTGAAAAGCGACGCTATCTGAAAAATAAAAGGATTAAACGGTTGCAACCGCTTTAAATCGTGGGGTAGATTCTACACAGAATCCTTTTACGAATTCAGAGCAGTTTGTCCGTTTTATGAATCTTAACTCAGTGATTATCCTTGCAGTGCTAGTCCTCGTGGTAGTGATACCTTCCGGGGGATTTTGCGTGGATAAGCAGGTGAGATAGCGACAAACCTGACAAAAACACCAGAAACCCCCGGCACCGCAAGGTCCCGGGGTTTTTTTTTGCGGAAGAAAAAACAGGAAATACGACAATGAACGGCGCACAGCACATTCTCGAAGCATTTCACCGCCACAACATCCAAACGGTTTTTGGCTATCCCGGTGGCTGCATCATGCCGCTATACGATGCCCTGGTGGATGATGCGCGCGTGGAACATGTGCTGTGCCGCCACGAGCAAGGCTGCGCCCTGGCTGCCGATGGCTACGCCCGTGCCAGCGGCAAATTAGGGGTTTGCATTGCAACATCCGGCCCCGGTGCTACCAACCTTATTACCGGCGTTGCCAACGCGCACCGGGATTCTATTCCCATGCTTGTCATTACCGGCCAGGTTCCCTCAGCACTGATCGGAACAGACGCTTTTCAGGAAACCGATGTTTTAGGCATGACACTTGGCATCGTGAAACACAGTTATCTGGTGGAGAGTGCAGACGAGCTGCCCGAGATTCTTGAAGAAGCTATGGCGCTTGCGCAAACCGGGCGACCAGGGCCGGTGTGGGTAGATATCCCAAAGGATATATTGCTGGCACAAACCACCGCCATGCCAAACAGCCCACTTGCACAACCAGAAGCGACCTGCCCCGACGTCGGCCCCGCAATAGCCATGCTCCGCGCGGCCCAAAAACCTCTGCTTTACAGCGGCGGCGGTATCAGCCTGGCCCATGCAGAAGAATGCTTCCGGGAGTTTGCTGAGTGCTCAGCACTGCCGGCGGTGGTCACTCTTAAGGGTATAGGGAACCCCGGCAAGCACAGCGCTCATAACCTTGGCATGCTGGGTATGCACGGTTCCCGCGCGGCGAACCGTGCCGTAGACGAGTGCGACCTTCTGTTGGTAATCGGGGCGCGCCTGGATGACCGAGCCACTGGCAAGCTCGACGGATTCGCCCCCAACGCCCAAACCATTCACATTGACGCCGACGCCGCAGAATTCAACAAACTTCGGAGTGCAGACTTAACGGTTCGCGGCGACCTGAACACCATTCTCGGCGAGTTGACTCGGGCGCTCAGGGAAGCACCACTGGCGATCAATGCCTGGCGCAAACAGTGCCAAATCTGGCGCACAACGGGTGGTTTTCAAGCAGCAGATAACGAAGAGCCATTGGCACCCATCACCGGCCCGGCATTCGTCCGCCAGTTATCTCGCGTTGCACCCGACGACACAATCATTGCGTGTGATGTTGGCCAGCATCAAATGTGGGTCGCCCAGCATTACCAGTTCGACCACCCAAGGCACCATCTTACAAGCGGTGGCCTCGGCACAATGGGGTTCGGCTTGCCAGCGGCTATCGGCGCGCAATTTGCCAATCGCAAAAGCACCGTCATCAATGTTGCAGGCGACGGCTCCTTCATGATGAACGCCCAGGAGCTGGCCACTATTCGCCGATACAATCTACCGGTGAAGCTGATCATTATGGATAACCAGTGTCTGGGCATGGTGCGCCAGCAACAGGAACTGTTCTATAACAACCGGGAAAGCCACATCAACCTGGACGACAACCCGGATTTTGTTGCCCTGGCCCGAGCATTCGACATCCCTGCCTTGAAAATTGAACGCACGGATCAAGTTCGGCGGGGCATTGAAACCATCCTGGCTTACAACGGCCCCATGCTGTTGCACGTAGCCATTGCTCGGCAAGAAAACGTCTGGCCAATCGTAAAACCGGGCGGAAGTAACAAAGAAATGATTGATGAAACCCGCCGTTTGGCAGCGGACAAAAAGGAGATGACCGCATGACCACCGAAAACAGCCATAAAACGCCCAGCTATACCATCACTTGCCGCATGAGTCACGAAGCGGCCGCGCTCGAGCGCCTGTGCCAGGTGGTTCGCATTCGCGGTTTTCGCATTGCAAAGATGGCGGTGGAGAGCTCAATAGCCGGTGCCGACGAGATTCTCGAGATCGCGCTGACCATTCAGGGGCACCGGCCGGTGGCCATGCTTCAATCGCAACTCGAAAAGCTGCACACTGTGGCAGAGGTTATACTAACCGCGCCAGCCCTAGTGCCTGCAGCAAGCCGCAGAGCCTAACAAGCCAGAACCCACGACAGGGAAACCCGTGATGCTCCGCAGCACCTTGCAGCGTTATCCATTGTTCGTCATTGTCCTGGCGCAGCTTTGTGGAACCTCGCTCTGGTTCAGCATCAACGGTGTCTGGCTCTCCCTCTCTCGGGAGCTGGGGCTTACTGAGTCAGATCTCGGGCAGCTGACGCTCACGGTGCAGGCGGGTTTTATCGTTGGCACTTTGGGCATTGCGGTAACCGGCCTGGCTGATCGGTTCCGTGCCAGTTACATATTTGCGTGCTCCAGCGTGCTTGGCGCCCTGGTGAACGCCGGCTTCGTATTCACTGCAGCATCGCCCCCGTTTGACCTTGTCATGCGCTTTTTGACTGGCCTCTGCCTTGCCGGCATTTACCCTTTGGGCATGAAACTGGTTATTGGCTGGACGCCAAAACACACGGGCACGGCGCTGGCCTGGCTGGTTGGAATGCTAACCCTTGGTACCGCCATGCCTCACTTGCTGCGGGGAGCAACACCGGGGCTACCTTGGCAGTGGCCGTTACTGGGTTCTTCTGCACTGGCTCTTCTGGGTGGCATGATAATTCTGATTTTGGGGGATGGCCCTCACCTGCCCATGGGCACAGCAAAAGCCCACTTACGAAGCGGGTTGGCCGGGCTTAGATCTCCCAGATTTCGTGCTGTTGCTGGTGGCTACTTCGGCCATTGTTGGGAGCTTTACGCTTTCTGGACGCTGACACCACTGCTGGTCACACGGGAAGTGCTTCGAATGCATGCAGCACCGGCACTGATTCCTCTGATTTCATTCATTGTGATTGGTGTGGGGTTTGCCGGTTGCGTAGGTGGCGGCAGGCTCAGCCAGAGGTTTAGCAGCCAATGGGTCGCAAATCGAGCCTTGGCCATGTCGGGAATAATTTGTTTGGCTTACCCTTTTCTAACTTGGGCACCGCCTGGCGCCTTGCTTATGCTGCTGATGTTATGGGGCACCTCTGTGATTGCCGACTCACCACAGTTTTCCGCATTAGCGGCGGCCGCAGCCCCCAGGGAGTTCGTTGGCGCGTCACTGGCGGTCATGAACGCCATAGGTTTCGCCCTGACTATTCCGGCAATCTGGATCACCAGCAATCTTTGGGGATCCCAAGGCGTCTGGGTGACACTCTGGCTGCTACCTGGCCCAGTTCTGGGGCTATGGTCAATGCGCCGGCTCGATAGTCTGGAAGACTAGGGCCGGCGCCAGCCGAACCTGTATCAGATCAGCTCAATGGCCACTGCGGTGGCCTCTCCCCCACCGATGCAAAGCGCGGCAATGCCCCGTTTCAGGCCTTTTTGCTGCAAGGCGTTCATAAGCGTAACCAGGATACGCGAGCCAGAGGAACCGATGGGGTGCCCCAATGCACAGGCGCCGCCGTAGACGTTCACTTTCTGCGCATCCAGGCCCAACTCGTTGATCGCCAGCAGGGAAACCACCGCAAAGGCTTCATTGATCTCAAACAGATCCACGTCGTCTTTGCTCCAACCGGCCTTTTTCAGCACTTTCTGGATGGCCCCAATGGGCGCCAGAGTGAACTCCGCTGGCAACTGGGCGTGGGTAGCGTGAGCAACAATTTTCGCCTGAGCTGTCAGGCCACGGGCTTTTGCCTCTTCAGCAGAAGCCAGCACCAGTGCAGATGCACCATCACTGATGGAGCTGGCGTTGGCAGCCGTCACTGTGCCGTCTTTTTTGAACGCTGGCTTTAGTTTTGGGATTTTCTCGGGGCGAGCATTACCTGGCTGCTCGTCTATATCTACCTGAGTATCACCCCCGCGACCAGACACGGTTACCGCACAGATTTCCGGCTTGAACCAGCCATTGTTGATGGCCGCGCTGGCGCGTTCCAGCGACTGAATGGCAAAATCGTCCATCTGCTCACGGGTAATTTTGTATTCATCAGCGCTCTGTTGTGCAAACACACCCATCAGGCCGCCCTCATAGGCATCTTCCAGGCCGTCGAGGAACATGCTGTCCATCACCTGTCCGTGGCCCATGCGCATGCCGCCACGAGCTTTTGGTAACAGGTATGGCGCCTGGCTCATGTTCTCCATGCCCCCGGCAATCATAATGTCGTTAGTGCCAGCCTTGATTTGGTCGTGGGCCATAATCACCGCTTGCATGCCGGAACCGCACATCTTGTTCACGGTGGTGCAGCCTGAACTGTCCGGAATACCGGAGGCGCGGGACGCTTGGCGTGCTGGCGCCTGACCCAAGCCAGCGGGTAGCACACAACCCATGATCACTTCCTGAATGTCTACAGGCTGCAGGCCACTGCGCTCAATGGCTGCCTTAATGGCAGTGGCACCCAAATCCGGGGAGCGTACCGAACTCAGGGAACCCATCATGCCGCCCATGGGCGTGCGGGCAGCTCCAGCAATTACAACGCTGTTATCACTCATTTTTCAACCTCACAGATTTCAAACTCTGCCCAGTACAGAACGGGCAATGATTTCTTTCATGACTTCCGACGTGCCGCCATAAATGCGCTGTACGCGGGCATCCATAAACGCACGGGAAATCGGATACTCCGTGGTGTAGCCATAGCCACCAAACAGCTGCAGGCAGCCATCTGCCACGCGGCACTGCATTTCGGTTGCGCTGTACTTGGCCATAGATGCCGTAGGCGCATCCAGTTCGCCAGCTTCGTACTGGCTTATGCACTGACTCACAAATGCCTTGTTAACCTGGTACTCGGTTTCCATGCGGGCAATTTCAAATCGGGTGTTCTGGATCTGCGCCAGTTTTTGCCCGAACAGAACCCGCTCTTGGGTGTAGGCTATGGTCAGATCCAGCGCACCTCTGGCAGCAGCCACGCCCAGCGCGCCAATAACCAGCCGCTCCCGTGGCAATTCCTGCATCAGGTAAACAAAGCCTTTGCCTTCCTCGCCCACAAGCGCCGATGCCGGTACACGCATATCCGAAAAGAACAGCTCAGAGGTATCACCGCTGTGCTGGCCTATCTTGTCGAGATTCCGCCCTTTGCTGTAACCGGGCAAGCTGGCATCAACCAAAAACAGGCTGATGCCCTTTGCCCCTGCAGCGGGGTCGGTTTTCGCCGCAACAATCACCATATCGGCATGCTGGCCATTGGTAATGAAGGTTTTCGAACCGTTCAGAATATAGTCGTCGCCATCGCGCACTGCACTGGTGCGCATGGCCTGCAGGTCACTGCCGGCACCCGGCTCGGTCATGGCGATGGCGCCAACCACTTCACCCGACACCATTTTAGGCAGCCACTTCTGCTTCTGTGCCTCATTGCCCAGGTGGCTGATGTACGGCGCCACAATGTCCGAGTGCACCATCACGTTAGTGGAGAGCGCACCAAACCCCATGCGCGCCAGCTCTTCGCCGACAACGACGGAGTATTGGAACGGTGCGCCACACCCGCCGCAATCCTCAGAAATATCCACGCACAACATCCCGGCATCGCCGAGCGTGTTCCAGAGTTCGCGGGGTACAAGGCCAGATTTCTCCCAGGCTTCGTAATGCGGCGCTACCTCTGTTTCCAGAGCCTTGATAACAGACGACCGGAACAGTGTGAGTTCTTCTTGATCCACAGTGTTAGTCATTGCGCTCTCCCTTATGTGCTTGAATTCATTTAGGCGCCATACGCAACGCACAGTCCAGCCGGATGGTTTCACCGTTCAGGATCGGGTTGCGCACCATCTGGTCGACCATCATGCCAAACTCCTCGGGCTTACCCAGGCGCTTGGGGAACGGCAGCGTGGCCGCCAGGCTGTCCTGCACTTCTTGCGGCATGCCGGACATCATTGGTGTCATGAACAGGCCAGGTGCAATGGTATTCACGCGGATACCTTCGCGAGCCAGCTCACGGGCCGACTGAATGGTCAGAGCAACAACACCACCTTTGGAGGCGCTGTAAGCCGCTTGCCCTATCTGCCCTTCGTAAGCGGCGACCGAAGCAGTGTTGATAATCACGCCGCGTTCACCTTCCGCGTTGGGTTCGCGCTGCGCCATATCGGCGGCGGCAAGTCTCAGAATATTGAAGGTTCCGATCAGGTTAATCTGTATCACCTTACTGAAACTCTCGAGCGGCATAACGCCGTCGCGGCCCAGAATTTTCGCTGCCGGGCCAATACCCGCGCAACTAACCGCAACGCCACAAAGGCCATGGGCTTCACGGGCCGTCGCCAACGCCGCTTCTGCGCTTTCAGCCGAGCTCACATCGCAGTGTACGAAAATGCCGCCAATATCTGCCGCAACCTTCTCGCCCTGCTCTTTTTGCAGATCCAGGATGGCAACTTTACAGCCTGCAGCAGCAAGTGCACGGGCTGCGCCCTCGCCAAGCCCGGAGGCTCCACCTGTTACAATGGCCGGTACGTTTTTGAATTCCATCACTTTCTCCCTTCGCGTCAGGTATTGTCGGCTGAATTGGAAACAAGCCAATCTTTACGTTAACGTAAACTTTATCCAATTCAGCCTCAAAAAGAAATAAAACCGCGCTCAGGCGATGCTTTCAACAATCAGCGCAATGCCCTGACCACCGCCTATGCACATGGTAATCAAGCCATAGCGACCACCAGTGCGCTCAAGCTCTGCCAAGGCTTTGATGATGAGAATGGAGCCAGTGGCACCGACCGGGTGGCCCAGGGCAACAGCGCCGCCGTTGGGGTTAACCTTGTCTGCCGGCAGCCCAAGCTCTTTGTTGACAGCAAGTGCCTGAGCTGCAAAGGCCTCGTTAGATTCAATCACATCCAAATCTGCAACGCTGAGGCCGGTCTTCTCAAGTACGCTACGCACCGCAGGGATTGGGCCAAGGCCCATTACGCTGGGGTCTACGCCTGCAAAGGCATAACCCACAATGCGTGCACGAGCCTTGAGGCCGCGCTTTTCGGCTTCTGCTGCACTGGTCAGCACCATGGCTGCTGCACCATCGTTAATGCCAGAAGCGTTACCCGGCGTGACTATGCCATCTTTGGTAAAGGCCGGCTTCAGGCCAGCAAGGCTTTCAGTGGTAGTGCCAGCGCGCACATGTTCGTCCTGATCGAACGTAACCTCCTTGCGACCCTGTTTTACCGTTACCGGTACAATCTGTTCTTTAAAATAGCCACTCTCAATGGCCTGACTGGCCCGACGGTGGCTTTCTGCCGAGAACGCGTCCAGATCCTCACGGCTGAGACCGTACTTTTCGGCAATCCGCTCAGCCGTCATACCCATGTGACCGCTGCCAAACGGGTCACTGAGCGTGCCCATGGTCATATCAATCACTTTGCCGTCACCCATCCGCAGACCCTTGCGAACGTTAGGCAAAACATAGGCGCCCTGGCTCATGCTTTCGGCGCCACCGGCCAGTGCAATCTGACTATCGCCCATAACAATCATCTGCGCGGCACTGATAACCGACTGCACGCCGGAACCACAGAGGCGGTTCACATTAAATGCTGCAGAACCCTTCTGCAGGCCAGAATTCAGGCCAATATGGCGGGCTACATACGCATCGGCCGGGCCAGTTGGAATAATATGGCCGAAAACCGAATGGTCGATGTCTTCGGCGGGCACACCTGAACGGGTGATGGCCTCTTTTGCCGCGCAAGTTCCCAGCTCAGCCGGGCCCAGAGAGCTCAAGCTTCCGCCAAAGCCGCCAATGGCTGTGCGTGCACCGTCGAGAATGACAACATCAGTAAGTTTCATTGCTTTGTTCCTTAAGGTTTAGATCACTAAAAATCCGGAAAGCGGATAATCTATTTGCCCAGCATGGAGCGGGCGATCACTTCTTTCATAATTTCGGACGTACCGGCATAGATAGTCTGCACCCTGGCATCCACAAAAAAGCGCGATACGGGATACTCAATGGTATAACCGTAACCGCCAAACAGCTGCAAGCAATCGTTGGCTATATCGCACTGCATTTCCGTGAGCATCAGTTTCAGAATCGCGGCGTCTGTTGGCCCCATCTCGCCTTTGAGATACTTTCCAATGCACTGGTTCAGATAGGCTTTTGCCATCTCCAGGCGCGCCCGGGCTTCTGCCAGTTTAAACCGAGTGTTCTGAAAATCAGCCACCCGCTGACCAAAAGCCTTACGTTGCTGCACGTAATCCAGAGTAATCGCCAGCACGCCTTCGGTTGCCCCCACCGCCTGGGCTCCCACGCCCAACCGCTCACGGGGAAGCTCCTGCATCAGATAGGCAAACCCACGCCCTTCCTCACCCAACAGAGCGTCGTGGGGAACAACGAGATCCGAAAAGAAGAGTTCGGCAGTATCGCTGGCGTGTTGGCCAATTTTGCGGATCCCTTTGCCCCGAGAGAACCCAGGCAAGCTGGCATCCACCAGAAACAAGGATACGCCCTTGGCGCCCGCGCCGGGATCGGTTTTGGCGCATACAATCACCAGTTCCGCCTGCAAGCCATTGGTGATAAACACCTTGGCACCGTTGATTACATACCCTTTATCCGTGCGTTGTGCCGTGGTGCGCATGGCGGCGAGATCACTGCCCGCACCCGGTTCGGTCATGGCGATCGCACTGAGCACATCGCCACTGATCATTTCAGGCAGGTAGCGCTGCTTCTGGGCTTCCGAGCCAAGGTGTAAAATGTAAGGCATCACGATGTTGGCGTGGATGTTGTAGCCTGAAGCCAGCCCACCAAAGCCCTTACGGGCCATTTCTTCAATCGCCAACTGTGAAATCTCAAAGCTCGCTGCCGCCCCGCCGTACTCCTCCGGCATATCAATACCCAGCATGCCGGCCTGCCCCAAGGTGCGCCACACGTCGCGTGGGATGGCAGACTCCTCCTCCCACTGTTCGTAGAAAGGCCCGACTTCCTTATCAAGCACCCGGTTGATCATGGAGTGAAACAGCTCAGTATCTTCTTGATGTCCGGACATACACGACCTCTCGATAAACCTTTATAAGCGCCTGGCAAATCTGATAGTCAGGCAGTCGACCATTTAAAGGGTTATCCTGTTCCACGAGAATGGCCGTACAAGCCGAAAAAATTGACACATTACGCACCAGAATCGTCATAGCCATGCGCGACCCACAGCCCAGACCCCATATTGCAAACCACTATCTTCAGGCGTCCATTCGCGGTGCCGAACGGCAGGGGCTTCAGCGTGAAGCACTGCTGAACAGCGCTGGCGTGCCGGCAGCCCTGCTTGGCAAACCCGAAAAGCTGATCACCGAAGAACAACTTACCCAGCTTATCAAAACAGTATGGCGGGCAACGCGCGACGAATTCATGGGGTTATCCACCAGCCGCTGCAAAAATGGCACCTTCGCGCTAATGACAGATTATTGTCTCGGTTCTGCAACACTGGGTGCTGTGCTCAGAAAAAGCGCGCGCTTTTTTACCATCGCCTGCGACAACATAGACATCGGCCTGGGCGAGACAAACCATCACAAACTTGTGTTCTTCCGGCTGAGCCTTGAGAACGCCAGCCGAGATCCTGACCACATGCTGCAGGAGTTCCTGTTACTTATGTGGCAAAGGTTCGCATGCTGGCTGGTGGACCAGCAGATCCCGTTTGCAACTACACATTTCAACTATTCACCGCCGCCTCACGCTGCAGAATACCAGGCCATGTTCCTCGCAGAGCTCAAATTCAACCAAGCTGTATGCGGCTTCCACCTGCACGAAAAATACCTGCAGCTGCCGATTATCCGCAGCGAGGCGGAGCTTGCCGTTTTCCTGAGGGAGTCTCCTGCCTACATCCTGCACCGCCCGGACCACGATGACAGCCTGCGCAACCGGGTTCGTACACTGATTGCCCAGCAAAGCCTCAAAGACCAACCAAGCCTGGACGAAATCGCGCAACGGCTGCACATGACACCCAGAAGCATCGGGCGCAAACTCCAGGAAGAAGGCACCTCCCTGCGCAAGATCAAAACGTCGTTGCGACGGGAATATGCCATAAAACTCATGAGCACAGAAAACCTGAGCGTTGCAGACGTCAGCGAGCGTGTCGGCTTTTCAGAAACTGCGTCGTTTTGCCGTGCCTTCAAGCGCTGGACTGGCAAATCGCCGTCCCAGTGGCCTGGATAAACACCTGGTTACAGCGTCTCACTGTCCGATTGGGTCAATTTTTTCGACCTGGCCGATCATTCCCGCAGGGTCTGCTCCTCTGAGTTAATGCCGACACGCACGAAATAACAACAGTAAAGGGGTATATGCATGAACAACTCCCGTACATCCGCTTCTTCCTCCGTATCGGCGGGTATCCAGCGGGCTCTGCGCAACACCATCGGAGACGCCCTTGGCCGCGCAGCGAACACCCACGGCAACCGCACGGCACTGACATTTGACGCCCGAACCTGGACGTTCTCAGACATTCACACAGCCTCGAACAGGTTGGCTCACCGTCTGATTGCGCTGGGTCTTGAAAAAGGTGACCGCGTGGGTGCCTACGGCAAAAACTCGGATGCCTACGTTCTGCTTTGGCTTGCCTGCGCAAAGGCCGGACTGATTCATGTGCCGCTTAACTACGCCCTGATTGGCCATGAACTGACCTACGCACTTAACCAGTCTGGCTGCAAAGCCCTGTTTGCCGATCTGGATCTGCAGCCCCAGGTGGATGCAGTCAGGGACACAACTGAGTTTGCCATCAACGGCAGCCTCCATGGCGGCGACGAGAACGATGCGCTGCAGTTCGCACTAACGGCGGGCAACGATGCTGCACCGGAACTGGAACTCTCCGACACGGATGTAGTGCAGATTCTGTATACCTCCGGCACCACATCCGACCCCAAAGGTGCCATGCACACGCACCGTTCGCTGATGACCCATTACGGTGCCTGCCAATACCACCTGGACATCCGCGCCAGCGACCGCTCACTGGCCGCGCTACCGCTTTACCATTCGGCGCAAATGCACGTGTTTACCATGCCCATGTTATTGAGTGGCGGGTATAGCCGGATGATCAACACACCCACACCGGACGCAATTCTCGGGCTGATCGTCAGCGACAGGCTCAATGCCTTTTTCGCGCCGCCTACCGTGTGGATTGCTCTGCTACACCACCCGCAATTCAACCCGGACACACTGCAGCACCTGAACAAACTCTACTACGGCGCCTCTATCATGCCCGGTCAGGTTGTGAAGGAACTGGGCGAAAAACTACCCGGTGCCGGCTTGTACAACTGTTACGGCCAGAGCGAAATCGCACCGCTGGCAACCGTTCTGCTACCAGAAGAGCACGCCGACCGTCCATCTTCTGCCGGCCGTCCCATGCAAACCGTTATGACCCGCATTGTGGACCCGGTTACCGGCAAAGACTGCAAGCCCGGTGAACAGGGGGAACTGGTTCACCGCTCACCACAACTGATGGTGGGTTACTGGGCCAAACCGGAGGCGACCGAAGAAGCATTCAAAGACGGTTGGTTCCATTCCGGCGACCTGGGCTACCAGGACGAAGAGGGTTACATCTACATTGTTGACCGCATAAAGGATGTAGTGAATACCGGTGGTGTGCTGGTGGCCAGCCGCGACGTGGAAGAAGCCCTCTACCAGCACGAATCCGTTGCGGAAGTTGCGGTTATCGGTGTACCAGACGAAAAATGGATAGAGGCCATCTGTGCCGTGGTGGTGGTCAAAGAAGGCTACCCGGAAGATGCGGAAGCTTTGATGAACCACGCTCGCACCAAACTGGCCAGTTTCAAACTGCCAAAACACATTCACTTTGCAGAACAACTCCCCAAGAATACCGCGGGCAAACTGCTGAAGCGTAAACTCAGAGAAGACTTGGCGTAAACCGTCCTAGTGCCCGGTTCATATCTGCTGCTTTGCGGCTGAGCCGGGCTACTGGAAGTCGACACTCCCTCCCCCGAGTGCCACCCAACCTCTAAACGCTCCCTGCTACAATTCATTGCAACCTAACAAGCAAACTACCTTTTTTGTTTTCCTGTACTCAATGCCAGATATTTAACGCCGAAAACTACTTTACGTTTACGTAAACTTTATCTAACCTTACTTAAAAAAGGATACCGCCATGATCGAAAAGAGAACATTCAGCATCAGCGAGCTCTCCAATGAGTTTGATGTGACAACCCGTAGCATTCGCTTCTACGAAGATCAGGGCCTACTGAAGCCGGCACGCCGCGGACAAACGCGCATCTTCAGCACCAAAGACAAGGTGCGCCTGAAGTTGATTCTCCGGGGCAAGCGCATGGGCTTTTCACTTGCTGAAACAAAAGAGCTTTTCGATCTTTGGGACGAAACCCTGACTGGCAACGAAAAACAGCTTTTAAAAATGTTGACCATACTGAGCAACAAACGGGCTCATATGGAACAACAGAAAAACGACATAGCTATGGCAGAAATGGAAATAGAGACTGCAGAGTCCCGCTGCCGAGACGCTCTTGCCGAGTTGAAGATAAAGAAAGAACAGCAGGCCTCGGCCACTAGCGAGCCAGAAAGTGCCGCTGAACAGCACTGACAGTAACGGACGCCTGGTCTGGCTCCTCGTTCCTAAACACGCATTTGGCAGAACAAAAGGCAATCAAACATGAAATCACAATACTCAGAACTCAACTTCGGCCTTGGCGAAACCATCGACATGCTACGCCAGCAGGTCAACAGCTTTGCCGCCACCGAGATCGCCCCACGCGCTGAAGAAATCGACCGCAGCAACGAATTCCCCAACGAGTTGTGGAAAAAGTTTGGTGACATGGGCCTGCTGGGTATTACCGTGGACGAAGCCTATGGCGGGTCTGGTATGGGCTACCTGGCCCACGTGATTGCAATGGAAGAAATCAGCCGAGCATCTGCCTCTGTCGGCCTGTCTTATGGCGCTCACTCCAACCTGTGCGTAAACCAGATTCACCGCAACGGCACCGAGGAGCAAAAGCAGAAATACCTGCCCAAACTCGTCAGCGGCGACCACATCGGCGCCCTGGCCATGTCTGAGCCCAACGCCGGCTCTGACGTTATCTCCATGAAACTGAGCGCCAAAGACGCCGGTGACCACTATGTCCTGAACGGCAACAAAATGTGGATCACCAACGGCCCCGATGCCCACGTCTACGTGATCTACGCCAAAACCGACGTGAAAGCCGGTTCAAAAGGCATTACTGCTTTCATCGTAGAACGCGACAGCGAAGGCTTCAGCCAGCACCAGAAGCTCGACAAACTCGGCATGCGCGGCTCCAACACCTGCGAGTTGGTATTCCAGGACTGCAAAGTGCCCAAAGAGAACGTTCTGGGCACAGTAGGCGGCGGCGCCAAAGTTCTCATGAGCGGCCTGGACTACGAACGCCTGGTACTCTCCGGCGGCCCTCTGGGTATCATGCAGGCGGCAATGGACATTGTGATTCCCTATATTCGCGAACGGAAACAATTCGAACAGGCTATCGGCGAATTCCAACTGGTTCAGGGCAAAATTGCCGACATGTACACCTTCATGAACACCGCCAAGTCCTATGTTTACCTGGTGGCGCAATCCGCCGACCGCGGCGAAACCACCCGCAAAGACTCCGCCGGCGCCATCCTCTACTCCGCCGAAATGGCAACAAAACTGGCTCTGGACTCTATTCAGCTTCTTGGCGGCAACGGCTATATCAACGATTACCCTACGGGCCGCCTGCTGCGCGACGCCAAGCTCTATGAAATCGGCGCAGGTACATCCGAAATCCGGCGCATGCTGATCGGTCGGGAACTGTTCCTGAACAAATAAGCAGTAGCTTCAAGCCACAGGCTCCCTCTAGCTCTGAGAGCTCAGGAAGCCAGCACCCAAAGTATGACGGAGGGGGCGGTGGCAGAACGATCCGGGAATGTTGGAGGCCAAGGATGGCCGGAAACAAGCGCACATGGATGTGCTCGTAGCAGTTCCCGGATCGTTCTGCCATCGGCCCCGACTCCCCCGAGGTCAGGAAGTCGAACCCATGACGATACTGCAAAGCAAAATAAACCCACGGTCTGAAGAGTTTCAGGCCAACCAGGCCTCCATGGCGGAAGTCGTCGCAGACCTGCGGGACAAAGTATCCACCATCCAGCAAGGTGGTGGCCCCTCCTACCAGGAGCGCCACATCGCCCGCGGCAAACTCCTGCCCAGGGAGCGTATTAATCACCTACTAGACGACGGCTCACCGTTTCTCGAAATCGGCCAGTTCGCTGCCTACAATGTCTACGATGAAGCTGTGCCAGCAGCCGGTGTTATCGCCGGCGTAGGCCGCGTTTCTGGCACCGAATGCATGATCATCGCCAACGACGCCACCGTAAAAGGCGGCAGCTACTACCCACTGACCGTCAAAAAGCACCTGCGCGCCCAGGAAATCGCCCTGGAAAACCGCCTGCCCTGCATTTATCTGGTGGATTCCGGCGGTGCCAACCTGCCGCTACAGGACGAAGTTTTCCCGGATCGTGACCACTTCGGCCGCATCTTCTACAACCAGGCTCGCATGTCTGCCGACGACATCCCCCAGATTGCCGTTGTAATGGGCCTGTGCACCGCCGGTGGCGCTTACGTACCCGCCATGGCCGACGAATCCATTATTGTGCGCAATCAAGGCACCATCTTCCTGGCCGGCCCGCCACTGGTAAAAGCGGCTACAGGCGAAGTTGTGACTGCCGAAGACCTGGGCGGTGCCGACGTGCACTGTAAAATCTCCGGCGTTGCCGACCATTACGCAGAAAATGACGCCCACGCCCTGGAAATAGCCCGGCGTTGTGTCTCCAACCTCAACCGCCGTAAGCCGGTTCCAGTAGAGATTCGCAAACCCAAAGCGCCGTTGTATGACCCCGCCGAAATTTACGGCATCGTGGGCACCGACCTGCGCAAACAGTTCGACGTGCGCGACGTGATCGCCCGCACAGTAGACGGTTCCGAGTTCGACGAATTCAAACGCTATTACGGCCAAACCCTGGTCACCGGCTTTGCCCACATACACGGCTACCCCGTGGGCATCATCGCCAACAACGGCATATTGTTCAGTGAGTCCGCGCAAAAAGGCGCGCACTTCATCGAACTGTGCTGTCAGCGCAACATCCCGCTGCTGTTCTTACAGAACATTACCGGGTTCATGGTCGGCCAAAAGTACGAAGCTGAAGGCATCGCCAAGCACGGCGCCAAAATGGTCATGGCTGTAGCCTGCGCCAATGTGCCCAAGATTACCGTACTGATCGGTGGCAGCTACGGTGCCGGTAACTATGGTATGTGTGGCCGCGCCTACAGCCCCGACTTCCTTTGGATGTGGCCAAATGCCCGCATCTCCGTAATGGGGGGCGAACAAGCCGCCGGCGTAATGGCTCAGGTTCGCCGCGATGGCATGGAGCGCAAAGGCCAGGAGTGGAGCGCAGAGGAAGAGGCTGCGTTCAAAAAACCGATTGCCGACACCTACGAGCAACAAGGCCATCCATACTACGCCAGTGCCCGACTGTGGGATGACGGCGTGATCGATCCGGCCCAAACCCGGGAAGTGGTTGCTCTCAGCCTCTCTGCCACCCTCAACCGGCCCGCGAAGCCCACACGCTTCGGCGTGTTCCGGATGTAATCGGGGAGAATGACCATGACAGATACCAATACAACATCAGATCAAGAATCGGCGGTTCTGATCAAGCGCCGCGCTGGCGGCGTGACCGAGATCGTACTGAACCGGCCAGACAAGCGTAATGCGTTTGACGACGTTATTATCCAGCAGCTCATTAGCGCCTTTACGGACGTACACGCCGATCGCGAAACAAAAGCGGTCATCCTGCGCTCCGAAGGCAAGCATTTCTCTGCCGGAGCAGACCTTGGCTGGATGCGCCGCATGGCAGACAACAGCCGGCAGGAAAATCTGGACGACTCCCGCCAGCTTGCCCGCATGATGGAATGCCTGAACGAACTCAAAAAGCCCGTCATCGGCCTTGTTCAAGGCGCGGCTTATGGCGGCGCCGTCGGCCTGGCAGCTTGCTGCGACATTGTCATAGCCACAGAAAAAGCCAGCTTCTGCCTCAGTGAGGTAAAGCTCGGCTTGGTTCCGGCTGTCATCAGTCCATACGTCGTACGCGCCATTGGTGAACGCCAGGCCCGCCGGTATTTCTTGTCAGCGGAAGTATTCAGTGCTCAAGACGCCGAGCGCTTCGGCCTTGTGCATATCGTCTGCGGCGATGTTGAGGCCATGAACGCCCGCTGCGATGAGATGCTGAAACACCTTGCCCAGAATGGACCCGAAGCCATGGAAGCCGCCAAAAGCCTAGTGTTTGCTGTCAGCCACAAGCCTATCGACAGCACTGTGATAGACGACACTGCGCAACGCATCGCTGATATTCGCGTAGGCGAAGAAGGTCAGGAAGGGCTCAATGCCTTCCTGAACAAACGTCGCGCCAACTGGATTCCGGAGAGCAACTAACATGTTTAGCAAAATCCTCATTGCCAACCGGGGCGAAATCGCCTGCCGGATTATCCAGACCGCGCAACGCATGGGCATCCGATGTGTTGCTGTGTATTCCGATGCCGACGCCAACGCCCACCACGTAGCTCTGGCCGACGAGGCGTTTCGCATTGGCCCAGCACCCAGCTCCGAAAGCTACCTGCGCGCTGACAAAATCATCGAAATCGCCAAGCAAAGCGGCGCACAAGCTATCCACCCGGGCTATGGTTTTCTTTCTGAAAACACCGATTTTGCCGAGGCCTGTGAGGCTAACAACCTGGTATTCATCGGCCCACCCTCTTCTGCTATTGCGGCCATGGGTTCCAAATCTGCCGCCAAAATCATCATGGAAAAGGCCGGCGTACCACTAGTGCCCGGTTACCACGGCGACGACCAAACGCCTGAAACCCTGCGCATCGAAGCTGAAAAGTGCGGTTTCCCGTTACTGTTGAAAGCGGTGGCCGGCGGCGGTGGCAAAGGCATGCGCGTGGTGGAGAACATCGGCGAGTTTGATGAAGCACTCGCCGCAGCCAAGCGTGAAGCCAAGAACGCGTTCGGCAACCCGGACATGCTGATCGAACGCTACCTGACCCAGCCGCGCCATGTTGAAATCCAGGTATTCTGTGACCAAAGCGGCCATGGCGTGTATCTGGCCGAACGTGATTGCTCGGTTCAGCGCCGTCACCAAAAAGTTCTGGAAGAAGCCCCAGCACCAGGGCTGAGCGATGAAACCCGCAAAACCATGGGTGAAACAGCCGTTAAAGCCGCCCAAGCCATCAACTATGTGGGTGCGGGTACCGTGGAGTTTCTCTACGATGTAGACGGTTCATTCTTCTTCATGGAAATGAACACCCGCCTGCAGGTAGAGCACCCGGTAACAGAAATGGTCACCGGCCAGGATTTGGTGGAGTGGCAACTTAAAGTAGCCTGGGGTGAGCCTCTGCCGTTGGAGCAGTCTCAGGTGAAAACCCGTGGTCACGCGCTGGAAGCCCGCATTTATGCGGAAGACCCGGATCAGGACTTCCTGCCCGCCACCGGCAACCTGCGTTACCTGAGCACGCCTGATGAAAGTGCCCATGTGCGGGTCGATACCGGCGTGATCGAAGGCGATGACATCAGCATTCACTACGACCCGATGATAGCCAAACTGATCGTATGGGACGAAACCCGTGATCAGGCCATTAACCGCATGGTTCAGGCACTTGAGCACTACCGGATTGCAGGTGTGAAAACCAACATTCGCTTCCTGCATGCACTGGCCGATTCACAGCCGTTCCGGGAAGCCGACCTGACAACTGGCTTTATCGACAGCCACCGGGAATTGCTATTCCCGAAATCGAAGCTGGACACCCACAAAGCGCTGGTACTGGCCGCAGGTTTTGTGCTGGAAGAACGCAAATCCGCGGAATCCGTAAGCACCGACCCCTGGTCGCCATTCGGTCGGCGCAATAGCTGGCGCCTGAACTCAGAATACGCTCAGCCCTTGCAGTTACAGGTAGGCGACGACATACACGAACTGAAAATCCTCGAGCGGGATGAGAACTATCAGGTCTTCGTAGACGGCAGCGTTTACAGCCTCACGGCAAAGCTCGATGACGATTACATGCAGGCGGTTATAAACGGCCACCGCATCAGCATTCACGGCAACCTGCACAACGACCAGCTCGTGCTTTTCTACGAAGGTGACACCTTTCAGTGCATTTTGTACCGGGAAAACCACGTGTCTGAAGACATGGCTCCAGAAGGCGGCCTGAGCGCGCCCATGAACGGGGCAATTGTGGCGGTACAGACCAAAGTGGGCGACACGGTTACCGCGGGGCAAACGCTGGTAATCATGGAAGCCATGAAGATGGAGCATGCCATCAAGGCACCGGCAGACGGTGTGGTTAGCGAAATCTTCTTCTTTGAAGGTGAGCAGGTTTCAGAAGGTGCGGAGCTGATTGCTATTGAGATTACTGAAGATAGTGCCGACGAAAGCACTGAGGAGGCAGGCTAATGGCCTTTCCTAAACAGGTTCGACTGGTTGAAATGAGCCCACGGGACGGACTACAAAACGAGTCGGGCCCGGTGATTGCCACAAGCATCAAAACCCAGTTGATCGAACGGCTTGCCGATTGCGGCCTCACACACATTGAGTCCGCCAGCTTTGTGTCACCCAAATGGGTGCCGCAAATGGGTGATGCCTCAGAGGTGATGGCGGGTATCAAACGTAAAGCCGGCGTACGCTATTCGGTTCTGACGCCCAACCTCAGAGGCTTCGAGAATGCCCTGGCGGCAGGCGTGGACGAAGTCGCGGTATTTGGCGCGGCTTCAGAGTCATTCAGCCAAAAGAACATCAACTGCTCCATCGCAGAAAGCCTGGAGCGCTTTCTTCCCGTGATGGAGGCAGCAAAGAAACACAACATCCCGGTGCGGGGCTATGTTTCCACGGTATTGGGCTGCCCCTACGAGGGCGATATTGCTCCAGAACAAGTGGCAAAGGTTGCCAAAAACCTGGCCGACATGGGCTGCTACGAAATCTCCCTGGGCGATACCATTGGCGTAGGTACGCCACTGAAAGCCAAGCGTATGCTGGAGGCAGTGGCAAAACAGGTGCCTGTGGAGCGCTTGGCTGCGCACTTCCATGACACCTACGGACAGGCGCTGGCAAACCTCTACGCGGTACTGGAAGAGGGTGTGGCGGTTCTTGACGCCTCCGCCGCAGGCCTTGGCGGTTGCCCTTATGCCAACGGCGCCTCCGGTAACGTCGCCACCGAGGACGTACTTTATATGCTCAACGGCTTGGGCATAAGCACAGGTGTGGATTTGAACAAGCTGGTAGCCACCGGCGAGTGGATCAGTAATCAGCTCAAACGACACAACGGCTCGAAAGTGGGCCAGGCCCTGCAATCGTAAGGATCTGATATGACCAAGAACACAAATGTTGTCGCTCTGGATCTGCCCATTCCTGACATGAAAGACCTCCCTGAGGATGTCAGGAAGTATTTTGACATCTGTCTGGAAAAGTTGGGCATGGTTCCCAACGTACTTACCGCTTACAGCCAAAACCTCAAACAGCTGGACGGTTTTACCCGGTTATACAACGAACTGATGATGGGTGAAAGCGAGCTTAGTAAGTTGGAGCGGGAAATGGTTGCGGTGGTGGTTTCCTCCGAAAACAAATGCTTTTACTGCCTGGTGGCCCATGGCGCCGCGGTACGCGTTATGAGTGGTGACCCTGCCTTGGGCGAGCACCTGGTGATGAATTACCGGTCTGCCAACCTGGATAAGCGCCAACGCGCCATGCTGGATTTTGCATCCCAGCTAACCCGCTCACCGGAAACGGTTGCGGAAGACGAAGTTCAGGCACTGCGAGATGCAGGCTTTAGCGATGGCGGCATCTGGGATCTGAGCAACGTCATTGGCTTCTACAACATGTCGAACCGCGTGGCGATTGCCAGCGACATGCGTCCAAACCCTGAATACCACAATCAAAGTCGCTAACAGGCTCAACTATTTTTAGACCTCGACCACAAAAATAAATGGAGGCAAACAATGAATCAGACTCTTCCAAGCTACACCAGCGGTACCTCCAAAAAACCACTGCTGGGCATGACGATTGGCGAGATGCTGGACCGCACCGCCAACACATATCCCGATACCGAAGCTTTGGTGTGTTTGCATCAGGACATTCGCTGGACCTACAAAGAATTCGTTGCCAAGGTTAACGAAGCCGCACGGGCTTTCCTGGCCATAGGTGTAAAGCGCGGCGATCGCGTAGGCATCTGGGCGCCCAACCGCTATGAGTGGACAGTTACCCAGTTTGCTACCGCCAAGGTGGGCGCCATTCTGGTTAATATAAATCCGGCCTATGGCATGCACGAGCTGGAATACGCCCTGAATCTGGCGGGCATCAGCGTGCTGGTTACAGCCGACAGCTTTAAAGCCTCTGACTACCGCAAAACCCTCTACGATCTGGCTCCAGAACTGAAAGCGGGCACGCCGGGCAAGATCAAGGCGCAGCAAGTTCCTGATCTGCGCGCGGTGATCAACTTGGACACAGAAAAGCACGCCGGCATGTGGAGCTGGGACGAATTTACCGGCTTTGCCAGCGACGTCAGCCAGCAAGAAGTGGACAAGATTCAGAGCCAGCTACAGTTCGATGACCCCATCAATATCCAGTTTACTTCTGGCACAACCGGCAGCCCCAAGGGCGCTACCCTCACCCACCACAACCTGCTAAACAATGGTTTCTTTGTAGGTGAAAGCCAGGTTCTGACTGAGAAAGACCGACTGGTTATTCCCGTACCCCTTTACCATTGCTTCGGCATGGTAATGGGCAACCTGGGCTGTATTACCCACGGCTCCACCATGATTTACCCCGGGGAGGGTTTTGAACCTAAAGCCGTGCTGCAGGCAGTTCATCAGGAGAAGGCGACAGCACTGTACGGCGTGCCTACCATGTTCATCGCACAGCTGGCCGAACCCGAGTTCGAAACCTACGACCTCTCAACCCTGCGCACCGGCATCATGGCCGGCTCCATCTGCCCGGCAGAGGTGATGAAAAAGGTCAATGGCAAGATGAACATGAAAGAGGTTCAGATCGCCTACGGTATGACCGAAACCAGCCCGGTTTCCACCCAGACCAGCTCCCTCGACCCGTTCGATAAGCAGGTAACCACTGTCGGCCGCACCCAACCGCATCTGGAAACCAAAATCGTCGACCCGGCAACAGGCAACGTGCTGCCCAGAGGCGAGATAGGCGAGCTATGCACCCGCGGTTACAGCGTGATGCTGAAGTACTGGAACAACGAGGAAAAAACCCGCGAAGCGATCGATGCAGCCGGTTGGATGCATACCGAAGATCTGGCAACAATGGACGAAGAAGGCTATATCCAGATCGTCGGCCGCATCAAGGATATGGTGATTCGTGGCGGCGAGAACATCTACCCGAAAGAGGTCGAGGAATTCCTTTACACCCACCCTTCCATTGAGGAAGTTCAGGTTACCGGCGTTCCCGACGACAAGTACGGTGAAGAGCTGATCGCCTGGGTAAAGCTGCGCCCTGATGCCGACCCGGTAGATGCCGATGGCCTGATGGCCTTCTGCAAAGGCAAAATTGCCCATTTCAAAATCCCCCGGAACTACAAATTCGTGGATGAGTTCCCGATGACGGTGACCGGTAAGATCCAGAAATTCAAAATGCGGGAAATTTCCATTGAGGAAATGGGGCTGAAGTAACTAACAGCCTGCGCACTTCCAAGCCCCGGTACTCCTTAGCTGAGCCCGGGGCTTTTTTTTGGCCTTCAAAAACCTGATTGACCGCCGCACAGTTTCGTGATGTTATCTCGGTTAACATTGTTACCATTGATAACATTTAACGAGACTAAACAGCCCATGGCAAAACCGGCCTACCATCACGGCGATCTGCAACTCCAAGCCCAATTGCTGGCACTCGATACGCTTAGAGCCCAAGGGGACGCCGCCATCAGCTTGCGTGCGCTGGCTAAACAACTCGGTGTCAGTGCGCCTGCGTTGTATCGACACTTCTCAGACCGCGAAACACTGCTCGCGGAACTTGCCATCGGCGGATTCGAGGCACTGCGTGATCGACTGCGCGCCGTAGACCAACAGATACCGCGCAAAGCCCTGATCGAGATAGGGCTGGTGTATGTCGCTTTCGCTCAGGAAGAACCCAACCTGTACAGGCTGATGTTCGGCGGTCGTGTATTACCAATGAGTGCGCATCCTCGCTTGGATACTGCTGGCAAGAGTGCCTTTGAGGTTCTCGAAAACACCGTGGCCCGCGCCCGCCAGCTTGGCTATCTCAAGGCCTCCCCCGTTTCACTGATAACAGCTGCCGCTTGGTCCCTCGTGCACGGGCTGTCGCAGCTGACTATCGATGGCCATTTGCCGGGTGCAAAGGCCGAACCCATGTTGACCGAAGGCGTACTCAGCTTGTTGCTGGACGGCTCCAGGTCTAACGAGCAACAACAATCACAACAGGATTTAACCCCATGAGCAGCCCCAAACCCAGTACCCTCCGCGTTGGTAAGCGGTATCGCGAAAACCGCCTGAACGGCCCCTACGATGCCATTATCATCGGCTCTGGCATCGGCGGCCTAACTACCGCTGCCTGCATGAGTAAAATGGGTAAAAAAGTGCTGGTACTTGAACAACACTACACCGCCGGTGGTTTTACCCACAGCTACGACCGCAACGGCTACGAGTGGGACGTAGGCGTGCACTACATTGGCGACATGGGTGCAGATCACACGTTTGGCAAGCGGTTATTCGATCACATCACTGACGGTCAGTTGAAATGGGCGCCGATGGATGCCAACTACGACCGCATATTTTTGGGCGACAAGCACGTAGACCTGATTGCAGGCCCCGATGCATTCCGTGCTGAACTGGTCAAAGGGTTCCCGGAAGAAGAACAGGCCATCGACACCTACCTGGGTTATCTGCGCAAGGTATCCAAGGCCATGCCGGCCCTTGTTCTGGGTAAAGTACTGCCAGATCTGGCCGCCGGGCCGTTAAGCATGCTCACCAAACGCCGGGCTCCGGAGTTTCTCAACAAGCCTACGCGCGAGGTGCTGGAGGGCATTACCAGCAACCAGGAACTGATCGCTGTATTAACCGGCCAATGGGGCGACAACGGCCTGCCACCGGCGGAATCCAGCTTCATCATCCACTCGCTGATTGCACGCCATTACCTGCACGGTGGCTACTACCCTATCGGCGGTGCCTCTGAAATGGCGAAGACCATCATCCCGGTGGTTCAGCAAAGCGGTGGCGAAGTTTTCACCTACGCAGATGTAACCAGCATTGTTATCGAGAAAGGCAAAGCCGTGGGCGTTCGCATGGCAGACGGCGCGGAGATACGCTCGCCACTGGTTATCAGCAACGCTGGCGTATTCAACACCTTCAACAAGCTGCTGCCCAAAGGCGCGCCCAGCTGGGACTATTACCAGGACAAGCTGACCACCGTTCAGCGCTCCATGGCCAGCAACTGTCTGTACATCGGCCTGCAGGATACCGCTGAAAATCTTGGCCTGCCAAAAACCAACTACTGGATTTACCCCGGCCCGAATTACGAAAAGCAAATGCAAGACTTCCTGGCCGATCCGGAGGCCAATGACATACCGATGACCTATATTTCGTTCCCGTCGGCCAAAGACCCCAGCTTTTCCGAGCGCTACCCTGGTCGCGCAACCATCGAGATCGTGGCGCCTGGCCCGTTTGAGTGGTACGAAGAATGGACCGACAAAACCTGGGGCAAGCGTGGCGACGACTACGAAGCCAAGAAAGAAGAATACGCCCAGCGCCTGCTTGCGAAGCTGTATGAGAAGTTCCCGCATCTGGAAGGCAAAGTGGATTACTACGAGCTATCCACCCCCCTTTCCACGGACTACTTCTGCCGCTACAGCAAAGGGGAGATTTACGGCCTGGATCACACCCCTGACCGCTTCGAACTGGACTGGCTGAAGCCCAAAACCCGCATCCCCGGCTTGTACCTTACAGGGCAGGACATCATGACCTGCGGCGTGGTGGGTGCGATGCTGGGCGGCTTGCTAACAACCGTCGCGGTCAGTGGCTTCAAGGGTCTGCCACTTGCGAAAAAGATGTTTGTAGGCTAATAAATATCAGTAGCTCCGGTGTCACTAACGTAAGGGTGATGCCGGGAACTGAAACGCCTACCGAACATTTGAGGCTGTATGAAAACCATCGGATTAATCGGCGGAATGAGCTGGGAATCCACTCAAACCTACTACCGCCTGATCAATCAGAACGTACGGGAACAGCTCGGTGGACTCCACTCGGCCAAAGTCGTTCTCTACAGCTTGGATTTTGCCGAAATTGAAGTACTCCAGCGCAATGGAGACTGGGAAGGAACGGAAAAGATACTGATATCGGCGGCACAATCCGTTAAGGCCGGTGGTGCAGACTTTCTTCTAATTTGCACCAACACCATGCATAAAGTTGCGCCACAGGTTCAGCAGGCCAGTAACATGCCCTTGCTCCACATCGCCGATGCCACCGCCAAGGCACTCAAACAAGACGGTGTAACATCGGTAGGGCTACTTGGGACCCGGTTCACCATGGAGCAAACCTTTTACCGCGAGCGCCTGGAGCAACAGGACATCAGCGTCATCATTCCTGATGACAACGAACGGGACGCAGTCCACCGGATAATCTACGAAGAGCTGTGCCGAGGCATTATCAACCCTGATTCGAAAGTCGCCTACCTTGATATCATTGGCTCACTGGCCGCAAGTGGGGCGCAAGCCGTTATTCTTGGATGTACTGAGATCAACTTGCTGATCCAGGCTTCCGATACGCAGGTTGCGCTGTACGACACAACAGAGATCCATGCGGCTCAGGCAGTTGAGTTAGCCTTGAAATAGGCAATATGCAAATTTTTAATGTGTCTATCTCGTGAGTAAATAAAGATCTCTAAAAAGCTGCTACGCTTAATATCCAGGCAGCAAAAAACTTTGGCCTGGCGATTTCATATTTGTCACGTTAAGGAGAAGCACAAATGAACACTCATTCTGGCTTTACCTTACGTTCCGATTTTGCTGTACGGTTCGTATCTACTGTTTTTGGAACGACTTTGGCTTTATTGATCTCATCATCAGCCATGGCCGCAGACGCAGCCCCTCAAGTGGAGACGGCAGCAGTACACGCAGGCCTTGCCGCTCAAGCAGCAAATGTTAAAGGGGTGCAAACGCACTTGCACCACTCACTGAATTGCCTTGTTGGGCCAGACGGTGACGGTTTTGACAGTGATGAGATGAATCCCTGCGGCGATATGGGTAACGGAGCCATTCCCGATACCTCAGACAGCAAGATGAAAGAAAAACTGGAGAGTGCTGTTGATAAAGCCAACAGCGGCCTAGACACAGATGATTATGACGAAGCGAAAACCGCTGCAATGAGCGTCCAGAAGATGCTCGGAACGAAGTAGATGTTAAAAGGGCCACTGCGAAGTGGCCCTTTATTTTTTTGCTATTCAGGGCCGAGGGCCCTACCCCATATTCTTCCTAATGAATTTCTGAACCTCACCCACAATACCGCTGCGGAAGGCCAGCACGGTAAGCACAAAGATGCCCCCCAAAATCGGATCTACCCAGTCTCTGAGTGGGCCCTGCCCGAGTTGGTACTCGATATTAACCACAAGAGTGGCGCCCAGAACCGGGCCCAGCAATGTACCCATACCACCAACAAGCGTCATCAGAATGACCTCGCCAGACATATGCCAGTGCGCATCGTTCAGAGAGGCCAGCTGGAAAACCACTGATTTCATCGAACCAGCAAGGCCTGCAAGCGCAGCGGATATCACAAACGCCAGTATCTTGTAACGATCCACTTTATAACCAAGAGATACAGCACGGGGTTCGTTCTGTTTAATAGCCTTCAACACATGGCCGTATGGGCTGCTGACAATCCGCTGAACCAGCAGGTAGCAGCCAAGGAATACCGCCAGCACGAAGTAATACATGTTCAGGTTGTCTTCAAGGTTGATCAGCCCGAACAGTTCCCCTCTGGGTACGCCGTGCATACCATCCTCACCGCCGGTAAAGGATGCTTGAACGAAGAAGAAGAAAACCAGCTGAGCCAGGGCGAGGGTCACCATGGCAAAGTAAATACCTTGCCGGCGAATGGACAGAAGAGCAAAGCCCAGCCCAAGCACCGTAGCCACCAGTGTTCCCGCAATTATGCCCATTTCCGTTGTGAGACCGCTGAAGTTGCTGAGCAAGTATCCCGTGGTGTATCCGCCCGAGGCCAGGAAAGCCGCATGACCGAAGGACAGCAAGCCGGTGAAACCGAACAGCAGGTTAAAGGCGACCGCAAACAATGCGAAGCACAGTATTTTCATCAAAAATACCGGATACATTACGAACGGCGCCAGCAGCAGTAGTACCAGTAACACACCGTTCAGGATCCATTTCCTGCGATTCTCGGTTTTTTGCTGACTGAGAATCGACTTTTGAATGTCGGAATGAATATCGGTCTGACTCATGATTACGCCTCCTTGCCGAACAGGCCACTGGGTCGGACCATCAGCACGACGACCATAACCAGGAAAATCACAGCAGACGATGCGGGCGGGTAAAAGGTTTTGGTTAGCCCTTCAACAACGCCCATGAGGATGCCAGTGATAATGGCCCCACCGATGGAACCAAGCCCACCGATAACCACCACAGCAAACACGACAATCAGGATATGGGAGCCCATCACGGGGGTTACCGAGTAAATGGGCGCAGCTAGCACACCCGCAAACGCAGCTAGCATGACACCAAACCCGTAAGTAAGGCTGACCAGTAGAGGTACGTTGATACCAAACCCCTGCATAAGCTGGGAATCCTCAGTGCCTGCTCGCAAGTAGGCACCAAGTTTGGTTTTCTCAATCATGAACCAGGTACCGAAGCACACGATAAGAGCTGCCACAATCACCCAGGCTCGATAGAAAGGCAGGAACATAAACCCAAGGTTTACACCGCCTTTAAACACATCTGGCATTGAATAACGAAGGCCAGACACACCATAAATATTGGTGAGAATGCCCTGCATGATGAGCGCGACGCCGAAGGTCAGAAGGAGGCTGTAAATATGATCCTGCCCGGCGATACGGCGAAGCAGAAAATACTCAATAAGCACCCCGACGGTGCCAACCAGCACCGGTGCCAGGAAAAGCGCCACCCAGTAATTGACGCCCAGGGTGTCAAACAGGATAACAGTGCCCATAGCACCGAGCATGTACATAGCACCATGGGCGAAATTTATAATTTTAAGAAGACCGAAAATAACAGCCAGCCCGAGGCTCAAAAGCGCGTAAAAGGCACCATTGATGACCCCAATCAGAAGCTGACCATAGAGCACCGCCATGGGCACGCCGAATATCATGGACATGTTGCTAACTCCAAAAGCAGCACAAACGTTGAACCAGTTTTTATTTTACGTAGTGCTTCAAACTCTCCGGCAAACGCCGGAGAGTTTCTTGGCCTACGTTCTATTTGCTGCTAACGAGCTTGCAGCTGCTATCCGCGAGTGGGCGGAAGGCTTCATCGGCTGGAATGGTACGGACAATTTTGTACAGGTCCCACTCACCGCTCGACTCTTCAGGCGTTTTCACCTCTGCCAGATACATGTCGTGTACCATGCGGCCGTCTTCCCGAATGCGGCCATTAGTGGCGAACATATCGTTGATAGGTGTATCCATCATCTGCTTGCGTACAATTTGCGAATCATCAGAACCGGTTTTCTCAATCGCATTCAGATACTGAATCGTGCTTGAATAAATGCCTGCGTGAACCATGGTTGGCCTGGCACCGGTTTCTTCCATAAAGCGGTCAGACCAGGCACGGGCCTCGTCGTTCATATCCCAATACCAGCCCGTGGTCAGTTGAAGACCCTGAGCGACTTCGGTTCCAAGTGCGTGCACATCAGTCAGAAACACCACGAGACCCGCAATGGTCTGACCAGCCTGAGTTACACCAAATTCTGCGGCGGTGGTAATTGCGTTCGTAGTATCTGCGCCGGCGTTTGCCAGCGCGATAACATCGGCACCAGAAGCCTGCGCCTGCAAAATGAACGAAGAAAAATCAGGGGTTGGGAATGGGTGACGAATACTGCCTATCACCTCTCCGCCGTTTTTCTCAACCACTGCGGTTACATCCTTTTCCATCGAGTGGCCAAAGGCGTAGTCGGCTGTCAGGATATACCAGGTTTTGCCACCCTCTTTAACGATCGCCCCGGCGGTGCCGTTGGCCAGTGGGTAGGTGTCATAAGCGTAGTGAATGTGGTTCGGGGTGCAGTGCTCATTGGTAATACTGGATGCCGCAGAGCCGTTAACCAAGCCAAGCTTGTTGTTCTCTTCTAGGACTTTGGTGGTCGCAATGGTTACAGAGGATGCAACAAGACCCGCCACCATATCGACGTTGTCGTTTTCTACCCAGCGGCGCACAGTGCTGGAAGCTACATCTGGGCTGTTACGGTCGTCGGCTGTGACGATTTCGATTTTGGAACCATTAACTTTGCCGCCAAAATCAGCAACGGCCATTTCAAGGGCCTTGAGACCGTTCGGGCCAGACAAGTCGCGGTATGTACCGGACATATCCGCCAAATAGCCGATTTTCACGGTATTGTTGCTAATTTCTGCTTGGGCACCGCCTACCATCATGGCTGATGCAACGGCTGTGGTCAGAAGCTTTTTCATGATTGTCATTATTATTTCTCCGCGACTGTTTTCGTTGGTTCAGGTTTTTGTTGCTATTATTTTGCTTTCATACGTACGCATTCGGGTTCAGACACCCAAATAGCCATCCAACACCGACTGCTTTGCATGCAGTTCACTGGCGCTGACTTCCTCCACAATCTGGCCGTGCTCAACCACGTAATGCCGATCGGCCAATGGCGCTGCAAAGTGGAAGTTCTGCTCGACCAGGATAATGGTAAGCCCTTTCTTTTTAAGTGCCAGGAGAACCTCCCCCAGTTTCTCTACAATAACCGGCGCTAGGCCTTCGGTTATTTCGTCTAGCAAAAGCATGTTGGCACCGGTGCGCAGTATGCGCGCCAGTGCCAACATCTGTTGTTCTCCGCCCGAGAGCTTGGTGCCCTGACTAAAACGGCGCTCATAGAGATTGGGAAACATGGAGTAAATTTCTTCCAGGCTCATACCCCCGCTACGCACCACTGGCGGCAACGTAAGGTTTTCCTGAACGCTGAGTGACGCAAAAATGCCCCGATGCTCGGGGCAATACCCAACACCCAACCTTGCAATGTTGTGGGGGGCACAAGACATGGTCTCTTCACCGTTTATCATGATGGAGCCGGTACGCCGACCCACCATGTTCATAATCGCCTTGAGCGTGGTACTTCGCCCGGCGCCGTTGCGGCCGAGCAGTGTGACGAGTTCGCCCCGGTTAACGATCAGTTCAATACCGTGCAGAACATGAGATTCGCCATAAAACGCATGCAACCCCGATATGCGCAGCTGCTCGTATTCCTTTCCCGCGTTCTGGCTCATTGGGTAGCCTCCACATCGGCTTCTGTTCCCCGCTCACCACTTGAACCGGTGCCCATGTACACCTCGCGAACACGGGGGTCGGCAGAAACTGCCTCATAATCACCCTCTGTAAGCACAGAGCCCTGCGCCAGAACCGTTATCCGGTCGCACAGCTTGGAGACTACGCTCAGGTTGTGTTCAACCATTAGAACCGTCCGCCCCTCAGCCGCCTTACGCACAAGCTCGACTACGCGATCAACATCTTCTGTACCCATACCCTGAGTCGGCTCATCAAGCAGCAGAACTTCAGGTTTCATGGCCAGCGTAGTGGCCAGCTCAAGCGCGCGTTTGCGGCCATAAGCCAGCTCAACAGTGGTGGTGTTCGCAAACTCAGTCAGGCCAACAGACTCCAGAAGCTCCATGGCGCGCTCGTTTAGCCTGTTCAAAGACATACCGGACTTCCAGAAGCTGAAAGAGTTGCCCTCAAAGCTTTGCAATGCAACACGGATGTTTTCCAGCGCCGTCATATGGGGAAATACAGCGGAGATCTGAAACGAGCGAACAATGCCTTTACGGGCAATGGCCGCTGACTTCAGAGGCGTAATGTCTTCACCCTTAAAGAGGATTTTTCCGCGTGTGGGAATGAGAAACTTGGTAAGCAGGTTAAACACTGTGGTTTTGCCCGCACCATTAGGGCCGATCAGAGCGTGAATGTGGCCTTTCTGAATCTTCAGGTTCACGTCATCGACCGCAACAAAGCCCTTGAACTCTTTAACAAGGTTTTGGGTCTCCAGTACGTATTGGTCACTCATGGGCCAATCTACCTTTTGTTATTGTTGTACGTTTTACTTGCTTACAGGTTAGATTGACGTTTACGTAGGCGTCAATCTAATTCTCATGTTTATTTTGGTGGAATCGAGTAGGTCATCGTTGAGTGGGCAACGGGCTCTTCTGCGCCTTCGGAGTAGACAAACACTTCCCCCACCCCCATGGTGCGCCCCACTTTGAGCATGGTCGCCCTCGCCCATATTGGAGTGTGAGCGGCTGGTTTGCGCAAAAAGTTTATGTTCAGGTTGGTGGTAACCGCCAGAGGCACCAGCCCAATTCTGCTGAGTAGCGCCGCATACAGCGTTACATCTGCCAACCCCATCATCACCGGGCCGGATACCGTTCCGCCTGGCCTGAGATGCCCATCATCGACATCCAGGCTCATTTCGGCCCAACCATCACCAAGCTTCCTCAGGCTACCGTATGCGGCACCCTGGGGAAACTGCTCCTGCAGAAACCTGTCCAACTCCTCAAACGTTATCTTCATGAAGCTGGCTCTTCTTGTGCCCGGTTACGCAGCACAAAGCGTTGAATTTTACCGCTAGGGGTTTTCGGCAACTCCTCCACAAATTCAATTTCGCGCGGAAATGCATGTGTGGAGAGGCGCCGGCGAACCAACTCCTGCAGCTCTTCTCGCAGGGCTTGATCGCTTGCCGGCTGCTGGTCTCCCTTGATGACCACGTAGGCCTTAATAATGGAGCCACGTTTCTCATCGGGTTTTGCTACCACGCCAGATTCCGCAACCGCCGCGTGTTCCAGCAGCGTGCTTTCCACATCCGCGGGGCCAACCCGATAACCGGCCGTGGAGATAATGTCGTCATCACGACCACTGAATGAGTAGCTACCATCGCCGTGGCAAATCGCCATATCACCGGTGAGATAGTAACCGTTCACGAAGGGATCTTTTTCGCCCCAGGTGTAGCCATCAAAGTGAAACAACGGGGACGCCTTCACATCCACAGCAATTTGCCCTACTTCGCCCTCGCCCACTTCTTCATTTTTCTCGTTCAAGGCAACCACTCTGTGGCCAGGAGATGAGTACCCCATCGAGCCCTGCCGCTCAGGATGCTCAAGCGCGTTGAAGTTGCAGCAAGTCATGCCGGTTTCGGTTTGACCATAGTGATCTGTAACCGGGCAGTAATGGCGGTTCTTGATCCAGCTAACAACTTCCGGGTTCAGTGGCTCGCCTGCGCTGCTGGCAACACGCAGGCCAAGGTTCTCTCCTGCAGGCAGAACATGGTCGTTGGCTTTCAGCAAGCGATAAGCAGTGGGCGCAGCGGCAAGGTTTGTGATTTTGTACTTACGAATCATGTCGTAGGTGGATTCCGGGGTAAACGCGCCCGGATTAAAGTGGGTGGCGTGCCCCATCAGGAGTGGGCCAACCACTGCATAATAAAGACCATACGCCCAGCCCGGATCGGCAACGTTCCAAAACACATCGTCATCGCGCAGATCAATGGCGTACTTCATGTAAACATAGAAGCCCATCAGCGCACGCGCAGGCACGGCCACGCCTTTGGACTTGCCCACGGTGCCGGAGGTAAACATCTGCAGGAACGGATCGTCGCCCTTGATCATCACCGGCTCAAAGCTTGGCTCCTGCGCTTCAAGCGTACTCCGGAAATCAGGAATATCAGCGCCATTTTTTTCTGCATCAATGCTTTTTGCATCAATACAAAGTGCCGGCGCGCAATTCTTTACGTCGTTGAGTTTGGGGTAGTTTGTGGGGTCGGTGACCACCAGCTTGGTTCCCGCTCGCTCAAGGCGATATTCAATAGCGCCAGAACCGAATGCCGTAAACAACGGCTGGTAGACCGCGCCAGCGCGCAGTGTGCCTGCAATCACCATCAGCAACTCAGGCCCTCTTGGTAGCAGAGCAGCTACTCGATCGCCTTTGCCTATGCCTTGCGAAGCCAGGTAGTTGGCAAAACGAGCGGACTGCTCCTTCAGTTCAGCAAAAGTAAGTACTCCGTCGCCGCCATCTTTTTCGTAATAAAGAGCGACTCGCTTTGGGTCCGCCGCCCACTTGTCACAAATTTCATGGCAGACGTTCAGCCCGTTCTCCAGACTTCCATCCAAAATGTCCGCCTCCAGAGCGGCGGGATCGAAGTTATTATAGACAGCTGCGTGTTCCGGAAGGCTCATGATCAACTCCTGCTATTTTTATCTTTAAATGCATGGATGAAGATTTAACACAGCCTTCACTTTACGTAAAGGTAAACTTTAGGTGTATAAGCGCCACCATTAAAGTTGGCTACTGAGAATATGACGAAGCCCATTGCAGTCCACCAGCGAGTCCTCGCAATTCACCACAATATCCGAACGAGCTACGACATAGCTCTTCCCGGTTATGGTGTTTTTCACAACCTGATAACCACTCTCCTGCTCTACGGCGGAAAACTCACCAATAAAACTTGTTTCCCGAAGCGACACAGTTTCAAGCCGATCTCCTGGGCGAATAAGCCCTTCATGGTTCATCAGAGCCAGCCGTGCCGAAGTGCCTGTCCCGGTAGTGCTCCGGCAGATAACTCCAGGGTGTACGTAGGTGGCGGAGCGGGAACGGTAATACCCGTCAGCCACCAGGCGTACCGGCCCCATAAAATGCAGAAATGGCAGCGGCCCCACATCGCCCAAAGTGTAGTGAGAAAAGCCCTGCTCAGCCTGAATCGCCTCGACAATGGCGTGGGCCGCAAGCGCCAGCTTACGTTCTTCATCCAAAGTGAGATCAAACCCCAGAGACTCCGCATCCACCATTGCGTAGAATCCGCCGCTGTAGGCCACGCTGTAGGTTACGGTGCCGAGCGACGGCACATCGATAGTTGCCCGATGGGTATGGATGTAGCTTGGCAGGCCTTCGCAGGTGATTGCTTCAACGACGCCATTTTCAACCATTGCTTCGATGCGGACCAACCCAGCAGGAGACTCCAACAGGAAGCTCTGCTTACCCTCCTTCTTGGGCACTATTCCAGCCTCAAGCACGGCAGTCGCCGTGCAGATGGTGTTAGAGCCGGAGTAAATCGGATACCCCATCACTTCCATGATGATGTACCCGGCCGCCGCACGAGGATCAGAAGGAGGAACCAGTAAATCAACGGACATCTCAGGGATGCCGTAAGGCTCTTCCAACAACAATTTTCTCAAGCCATCGGCGTTATCGCGCAGATACTCCATTTGCGCTCGCACACTGTCGCCCGGTAGGGGACTAATACCGCCCGTCACAATGCGGCTGACATCGCCGCCGGCGTGGGTATCCATAAGCTGAATGATCAGTTCCTGGCTCATGCGCTACTCTCCAAAGACCAAAGCTTGCCGTGCTCATCCCATTGCGAATCCGGAACAATAACAATCTTGCCAAGATAATTGCTGCCGCGATTCATGAAATAGCGCTCCGCCTGATGTAATTGCGAGAGCCGGAATGCGCCATGAAGTACCGGCTTAAGCTGCCCACCACGAATCCACTCTACAAGCTGCTCTGCCTCCTCCCGAGTGCCGTGAGAGACGCCAAAAATTTGCACCTGATACAGGTAGATGCGTGTCCAAAGGATTTCACTGACGTTTCCGCCGCTGGCACCGGCAATACTCAGTCGTGGATAGGTCTTACGGGCGTTCATGTCGAAAATCATGGCGTCGATAAAGCGGTCGGTCATATCGCCGCCCACCAAGTCCATCACCGCATCCAGGGGTTTGCCACCGGTTTGGGCCTTAACGCGTTCCACAAAGCTGTCCATATCGGAACGATCGAGCACCGATTCTGCACCCAGCTTTGTGAGGGCTGCGGCTTTATCCGATGTACTCAATGCGAAAGGTATGGCACCCATAATCCGACAAAGCTGAATCAGCGCAGTTCCAACACCGCCGCTTGCGCCGGTAACAAGAACACGCTCCCCGGCTGTTACATGGGCCGACGTAAGCATGTGCATGGCTGTTTGGTATGAACACATTCCCATTGCGGCGAGCTGTGCATCGGCCAGTTCGTCATTTTGTACACAATGGAACTGATCTGAAGGAACGACCACGTATTCAGCGTAACCGCCGTCTGCGCCATGGCCGTAGTAATCCGGGGTTAGATTGATGTCCCGGCGGTTATGCCCGTAGATATTGAAATCTAACAAGCCGCGATCGCCAATACGGCCAGGGTCCACGCCAGTGCCCACAGCCACAACACGGCCAGCAATGTCGGCACCCTGAATGCGGGGAAAAATAAGCGTGGGCTTGCCCCCCATCTGAAACGAGGTGGTTTCGCCCTTTTTAGTGGGATACAACCCTTCCCGGGCTTTGCGATCGGTATTGTTTTTGGCGGTAGCGGTTACCTTAACCAGCACCTCGCCCGGCGCCGGAGATGGCGTGGGCACGTCTTTATACTCAAGCTTTTCAACATCGCCATGGCCAATAAGAACCATGGCTTTCATAGTGTTCGGGGTCATGAATAAAGGATCCTCCCTGCCTGCGAAACAAAACCTATCCACTCAGGATAGGTGACATTCACGCAGGTGTCAGGGAGCGATGCGGGTATCCATTTTTTAAGGACGCCCCATTAACGGGCAATTACCTTGTAAATGGGTCGCAGCTTGGGAATCTGCTTCAACACCACCTGAATAACGGTCATAAGCGGCACCGCAAGCAACACGCCCACCGGCCCCCACAGCCAACCCCAGAAAAAGATCGAAACAAAAATAATCACCGGATTAATCGCCATACGAAAACCGTGTATCCATGGCTCGATGAAGAAACCCACCATGGTTGTCAGTGCCAGATAACCGACCGGCGCAATGGCCATCATCCACAAAGTATCCAAGCTCACTGCCGAGACGACCGCCAGCATCAAGATGGTGAGAATAACACCCAGATAAGGAATGAAGCGCGCCAGACCAGCCACCAGCCCCCATACTGCCGGATCAGGCAAGCCGACAGCCCAAGCCATCAGGCCGGTAGCTACCCCAACAGATGTATTGCTGATACCAAGAACCCCGAGATACTGTGCAATCTGATGCTGAGAATCCCGGGTAATACGCAACACGGTTCTTCGATGAGTTCTAGGCAACTGCCGTACAAAGTTAAGCACCAGCCTGTCGCCGCTAACCAGCAGGAAGTACGTGAGAGCCATAGCAAGCGCAAGACCCGCAATACCATCACGGGCTTTGTTCATAAGCTGAGCACGCCAGGAATCGGTCTGCAGAACCACGGTTGTTGGCTCAGAGGCCTTCTTTTTATCGCTGGTGTCAGAGAACTCGCTTACAGAATCCTCCACTTTTTTAGCAGACTCTGTAACCTTGCTAATTTGGCGTTTCAGCTCACTTTCCCCGACCAGCAGGCGAGAAACCCCCTCAGGAGCCTTACCCGCCCACTCGAGCGCAGGCGTGGCAACCGCTAGAGACACACCAGCAATAGCCCCAAGAACCAGCAACACCAGAATCAGAGAACTGACCACCCTGGGCATACGCAACCCACTGCACATGCGAGAAACCAGAGGCGACAGCAACAAACTTGTCAGCAGCGCCAGCACCATTGGCAAGATGATCTGATGGGCAAGATACAAGGTGTACAGCACACCCAGAATAAAGAGGCCATAAATGGGCGTAGAAAGGTCTGCGAGAGACTTTC
>Ga0207901_1000061_pt1 | contig 64706 bp, 66 predicted proteins | sample LinPmetageLP46_FD_184057 | JGI IMG/M metagenome (GOLD analysis project Ga0207901, IMG submission 184057) | Marine viral communities from the Pacific Ocean - LP-46 (SPAdes) | ecosystem: Environmental > Aquatic > Marine > Oceanic | place: Pacific Ocean | collected 2011-06-12
CTCTTGTCGGTTGGTTATGTGTTGGCCTGGCACCCTTTGCTCCACCATGGAAAACAAGGGGCCAATTGTTACACCCAACCGGCCAAGATAGTTGTCGTTAACCGGTCATCCTAATTGTCGCCGAACAGTCAGACATGCGGAATGGTCACGCAAAACTTCCAAAACTTTGCATTCGACAACGCTGTCGCCCTGACAATCGGCGACCATGCGTTTCAGTTCTTTCTTGAGCGCTTGCAGACGCTTGATGCGCTGTTCGACCTGACGAAGTTGCCGCCGTGCGATAGAATCTGCTTCCGCACAGGATTGAGACGGGTTGTCCGATAGGTCCAAAAGCTCCCGGATCGAGTCGAGCGAGAAGCCGAGCTGGCGCGAGTGACGGATGAAGGCGAGACGGTGAAGATCCTTCTCGACGTATCGGCGCTGGCCGCCCGCCGTCCGTCTGGCCTCGTTCATCAATCCGATTTCTTCGTAATAGCGGATCGTCTGAACCTTGGTTCCGGTTCTCCGCGAGAGTGTTCCAATTGAGAGCATGTGCGCACCTTATACCTACAGTGACTATAGCTTACAGGGTAGCTAGCTCCCTTAAAAAGTTAAAGGTTTCATATTGGCGTGACATCTAATCACTCTGAAAAGTAATTTTATGCTTGAACCTCCATCTGCTGTAGCTTGTATCCTGCACATAGATGAACTGTATTAAGTGGGCGGTGCAAGCAATGAAGAAAGTCCGGATAACTCTTCGCTCGGCGGTGGTTGTCACTTCTGTGGTCTCAGCCACGCTCTGGGTGACTGAACGCAATCAGGAACCAATCGCCACCCTTCTTGCACCGGAGGCCGAGCGTTTTACCGTAGATTTCGACACTCAAGGTGCCGCCGTCCAGCCGTTTTTTATCAAGGTCGGCCTCGAACGGGATACGCCGGCCGTTCTGGCCGATTACGTTCCGCAATTTGGTTCTGGAATCCTTCGGCTGAGCGGCTCGCCGAAACAGATTGAGCGCACTGCCAAGACCTTCAGGATCTACTACCAGAAAATCGAACAAGTCATGGCACCTGAGAGTTACTCCGTCGGCCACACGTCGTCTTTCCTCCTGTTCAATCCGCAGCGCGACTTTGTCCAGATCTGCGAATACGCTCAGGATCCCGCACTGCTTGTAGCTGATCTTCACGAGAGGATCGGCGCATGACTGCAAGCCTTCGTGCAGTCATTTCCGGTATGGTCTCAATTCACGAGACCAAGAAAAATCCGGCTGACGACACGCCCGCCTTCGAACCCGGCGGCTATCTTGCGATGCTGATGCAGTTGCAATCACCGCTCGTCGAGGGGGCGGAATCTTGAGATTGAGACATGTTATTTTAGGAACGACGGTGGCTGCGGCGGCAATAGGCATGATAGCGAGCAAAGCCTTGGTCGCAACTACCCCGCCCGAGAACATCGTTTCCCAGACTCCAATGGCTCCCGCCAGTCCACCCGACCCTCATGGTGGACCCAGCGTCATCGTCACGTCCGGCGATACAATGTCAAACACGGTTCAGTTGGCATTTCAGCCACCGCTGCTTCCCGCAATCGCACGTGCCAAACCGGATGATTTGACGACGCTGGTTCGGGCGCTTGCCATGCCACCCTGGGAAGCGACGGTCGAGACCGGTGACACGCTGGACGTACTTCTCTCCCGTGCTGGAATGGATGCACCGATACGGACCTCAGTCGCGCTCGCGTTTGCGGTCGAATACGACCTGCGCCGCCTTCGGCCGGGCCACCGGCTCAGCGTCGGGTATCACACGGACGGCACGCCAGCCATCGTAACATTGGCCGTTGATAACGGCGTCCGGATCGAAGTCTCTCTGGACAGCCCGATCGTCAGTCGGACGGTAACGCCGACCGCTTCCACGGTCGAGCGTGCCGCCCAGTTGCAGGTGAACGGGTCGATCTATGCTTCGCTCGACCGGGCAGGCATCCCGACCCGTTTCGCCGTCGATCTCGCACAAACCCTGGGGGACACGGTCGATTTTCGCCGGGATCTCCAGGGTGGCGAAAGCCTGAACATCCTCTGGGGCCAGATGGTCCTTCCGGAAGGTTCAGAGGTCGGCCAGCCGCTGATGTCCTATGCGGCGCTCGATCTGGGAGACGATCAATTCGAGATCGTGTGGTCGGACGAAGATAGCGGGCGTATGACGGTCTATCTGAACGGAGAAATCCTGCGGACAGTCGCGCCGCCGGTGGAAGGCGCGCGACTATCGTCTGTCTTCGGTCCGCGCAAGCATCCGATCTACGGCAATATTCGAATGCACACGGGGATCGACTACGCCGCTGCTAAGGGGGCACCGATTGCAGCGACCGCGCCGGGACGGATTTCCTTCATCGGATGGCGAAGCGGCTATGGGCGGGTAGTCGAGATTACGCACGGTTCCGACACCATGACCCGGTATGCCCACCTAAGTGGCGTACCAGAGGAGCTGGCCATCGGGAACCGCGTTCTCGCGGGCGAGGTGATCGGCCAGGTCGGTGAGACGGGCACGGCAACTGCCCCCAACCTTCACTACGAAGTGCGCATGGACGGCCGGCCTATCGACCCGCTTGGAGAGGAGTTGCTAGTCTCGGCAGACAGTCTCGATACCGGCGACACCACAGCAATCCTCGAAGCGACACGAACGCGCTTTGCAATAGCACTCACCGAAGGCACATGAACAATATAAAAGAAAGACCGATGACCTACAGTCTCCAGATCCTTGCCGCTGCGACATTCATATCTGCTGCCGACGCCTCTGATGTCCTGCTGGCATTATCCGATGGATCTACCGAAATCTTCTCGTCCTATACGGCGAGTTGAAGTGAATCAGGTCGCAATACTTTCACCTGTCGCACAGGGATTCCTGATAAGCCTCGTCGCCAGGGCAACGTCTGTGCTTTTCGGTCGGGCCCCCTCACGCAAGTGGCGCGACATCTCCGTTGGCTTTGCTGCCGGGGTCATACTGTTCCTCGATGTCTGATTAGGTAAATCCATGAAAAGTTATACTTTGGGATTTTGTGCATCCATCGCTGCGCTCGCCGCCGACCAGGCATCGAAAGTGTACGTGCTCGCCAACGCGGACACGCTTGCCGCAGGCATCCCTGTCTTTCCAGGCTTCAATCTGATCTTTCACCGCAACTACGGCGTGACCTTCGGGTTCTTTCAGAACGTACCTTGGTGGGGGCTGACATTGGTCGCTGCCGTCGTCGTACTGTTTCTGGCCGTCTCGTTAATCCGCGCGACGCGAATATCCGAGACGGTTGCCTACGGCATGGTGATCGGTGGCGCTCTGGGGAATATCGTTGATCGTATTCGCTTCGGCGGCGTCACCGATTTTCTGGACTTTTACCTCGGCTCGGCGCACTGGCCAGCGTTCAATCTTGCGGATGTTGTAGTGGTTTGCGGCGTCGGAGTTTTGCTGATCGTCGCAGGACGTGAGAAGACCGTTTCATCTGAAATCTCAAAATAAACTGTAACTTTATCATCGACCGGCATCACCGCTCCTGCGTTTGAAAAATCTCAGGAATTGCCCGCGCTTTGTGTGCATTTTTTGGAGCTCTGCCAGCTCTATCGCTGCCAGGGGTTTTGCCGATCGCGTTTGGCGGGCTGTACTTCCTATATACCTTGGCTCAATCAAAAAGCTCATGGAGCCAGGATTTTCTGCGGTCAGTGTGCCCACGATCATCATCAGCACGGAAGTCCTGATTTTGCGGAATTGACGATTTAGTGGCGGTGCGCTTAATGATCTTGTCCAGTTCGCCTCGGTCCAACCAAACGCCTCTGCATTGCGGGCAGAAGTCGATTTCGATTCCTTGACGATCCGACATGCCGAGTGGCACCTGGCAATGCGGGCATAACATAGCTTTGTTACCTGTTTGCAATTTCTTCTTCGGTTCGTGATTTGACTCTTTAAGTTCAATGCCCACCTGCCAAAGCCCCCTAAGCCGCCTTTTCCTTCGCTTTCCTTCCTTCCGACGGGTCGAGCCAATCCTTTTTGGGACGGAGCAGTCTCAGCGCGTTGGCGACCACCAGCAATGACACGCCGACATCCGCAGCGATGGCACCCCACATCGTGGCCATGCCGAAGGCCGTCAGCCCAACGAACAGCGCCTTGGTTGCCAGTGCAATACCGATATTCTGATGGATGATGCTCATAGTCCGACGTGAATGACCGATCAGCCACGGCACCTTGCCAATATCGTCCGCCATCAGCGCGATGTCGGCGGTTTCAATGGCGGCATCCGATCCGACCGCGCCCATGGCGATGGCGAAATGCGCCCGTGCCATGGCCGGAGCGTCGTTCACGCCGTCGCCGATCATTGCCACGACATTGTAACTGGCAATCAGCTCCTCGATCGCCGTCACCTTGTCCTCAGGTAGCAAATCCGCACGAACCTCGTCGATACCGACCTCTGCCGCCACGGCACGCGCTGTGCGCTCGTTGTCGCCGGTCAGCATGATAATCTTTTTCACGCCCTGGGCATGTAGGCGTGCCACGACCGCCTTGGCATCCGGGCGGATGCGGTCACGCAGTTCGATCAAGCCCAGCAAACGATCCCCGGAGCCAACGGCCACAAGCGTACTGCCAGCCCCCTCGATCCGCTCCAGAAATTCGCGGGGGATGGCATCGCCGAGCCCTTTTTCGGTGGCAAAACGATCCGAACCAAGCCACACAGACTGGCCATCCCAAGATCCTTCGACGCCCCGGCCTGGCACCGTCTTGGTGTCCGTCGCTGCCGATTGTTTTAACCCGTCGCGTTCACCGCGCGCAAGAATGGCGCGCGCCAGAGGATGCGAAGAGCGCGCTTCCAACGCGACAGCAGCGCTCAGAAGGTCGCGCTCGGCCGTGCCGCCCAAGGGATGCAGACCCGCGACCTCCGGCTCGCCCATCGTGATCGTTCCGGTCTTGTCCATTGCCAGTGCCGTCAGTCGCGACGGAGCTTCGACATAGGCACCGCCCTTGATCAGCACTCCGTTGCGTGCCGAAGCCGCGAGGGAGGCGACGATGGAAACAGGCGTAGAGATGACCAATGCGCAAGGGCAAGCGATCACCAGAAGCACCAGAGCGTTGTAGAGCCAGTAATTCCACGCGCCCGCGAACAGCAGCGGCGGAACGACGGCGATTAGAACCGCCAGTATCATGACGATCGGCGTGTAGATACGGGCGAATTTCGTGACCCACTGTTCAACCTCGGCGCGCCGCGAATGCGCATCGCCAACCATGCGGATGATCTTCGACAAAACGGTGTCGCCAGCGGCCTTGGTGGCTCTTACCGTCAACGTTCCATCGCCGTTAATTGTGCCAGCATAGATCTCGTCCCCGGTTTCCTTGGCGACCAGCGCGCTTTCTCCGGTGATCGGAGCTTGGTCCACATCGCCGCGACCTTCGGTCACTTCGCCATCAAGTGGGATCCGATCCCCGCCCCGCACCACGAAACGATCTCCAACCGCAACCTCGGCCGCAGGGATATCAACTTCTGATCCGTCCTCACGAATGACGCGCGCCGTAGGTGGGGCTAGGTCGAGCAATGCCGAGACCGCATTGCGGGCGCGTCCGACGCTCCAAGATTCCAAAGTCAAAGACAGCGCGAAGAAGAAGGCAACTGTTGCCGCTTCGAAAAACTCACCCAGTCCGATTGCCCCAGCCACGGCAACGATCATCAGCAGGTTCATGTCCGGCGACAACCTACGCGCGGCCGACCAAGCCTTGGGCGCGACCAACCAAGCTCCGAACACGACCGCCAGCATGAACAGCCCCATTTCGACCAGGGACATCGACGTCTCGCCATGACCAGAGAACAGCCGCAGCGCGCCTCCCGCTCCGGTCTCGACGATATGGTAGAGGAATCCCGCAGCCCAGAAACCGCCGCTTACTCCGGTGAAGAGACGTTGTCGTGCGAAATGGGCCGCTTGGTCTTCTTCAGCGCTCTCAGCATCCCACGCCTTCGCGCTCATACCCGTCGACCCGACGACTTTGATGATTTTGTCGTCGCTGGGCTGTGTAGCACTTTCGAGGATGGTCATTCGACCGTTCAACACGTCAAAAGCCAGATGTTCGCTACCCCCAACTTCCGGCCCGACGACCTTGTTCAGAATCGCAACCTCTTCGGCACAGTCCAGTCCATTAACGCGGAAGCTTCGTCCGGCGGGCGAAGAAGGCGCTGCCACTCGCGAGTCGGTATCTGCCCGCTGGCCGCAGCAGGATTTGGAATCGACATCATGGGTTGCATTATGTGACATAGCGAACTCCGTTCATTGGATCAATTTCCATTCTATAAGCTTCAGCAACTAGAGGTTCAAGAACTTTTTTGCCACAACTCAGCAACCATGAGAGAAGAAAACAGCTTGAATCAAAAAATTAGTCTTGCTGACGCCTTCTTTAATCATGCAAAAAAGCTCTCACGACAAAGTGCGCATCCAGTCGCCCAGATATTGAGCAACACAACTTTGTCACGAAAAACTGCCAGCGTTAAAGATTTACATTTTTCGTGTCGATATCATTCAGATTCAGGTTAGCAGGAGCCAAGCAAACACCTTCGTCACTGCAGGCCTGCACTCGCAACGTAATGTCGAGCTTGCCTGCTTCTTTCAACATGGCTCTATGCTCTTTGCCAGGAAGAAACCGGATACGACCGGACAAGATAGTTGACGCCAAACAATCTGGAGTTTATCCAAAAGAGGGTCGTACGATGGATGACTGTTGTAACAACAAGGGCAACGAACTCGCTCTATTGCGCGAACGGCAGGGCCGCGTGCTCTATATCGTTCTTGCAATCAATACTGCGATGTTCATCGTCGAATTTACGGCTGGCTGGGTCGTTAACTCAACCGCGCTTCTTGGTGACTCGCTGGACATGTTTGGCGACTCCCTTGTGTATGCCATCTCAATTTTTGTGTTGCACCGGGGTGTTCCTGCCCGAACAGGGGCTGCCCTTTTCAAGAGCGGATTCCTGCTGCTATTCAGTCTGCTGATCATCGCCGAGGCAGTATGCAAAAGCATCATCGGCGTGGTGCCCGACACTGGATGGATGGGCTTGATTGGCGGTATTGCGCTAATCGCTAACCTTAGCTGCCTGGTGCCGCTATACAGTCACCGTAGCGACGACATCAACATGAGTTCCACCTGGCTATGTTCGCGCAATGATGTCATTGCCAACCTCAGTGTGCTCGCCGCCGCAGGATTGGTAATGCTCACTGAATCGCTATGGCCGGATTTGGTCGTCGGTGTGAGTCTGGCGTTTTTGTACCTGCACTCCTCGGTAAAGGTTGCGAAAGATACCTGACCTCAGTGGCGCGGTCACAATGCGCCGTCAGGCGCCGATTGCAGAATCAAGACCACGCCGGATACCACGGGCACCCGGAACAACGGTGGCTGCAAGAGGGTTGAACCCCAAGCTAAGAATGGCTAGCAGTCTTTCGGACTAACAGACAAGACAGACATACACTACGAGGATAACTTATGGGACATCATCATGATCACCCCCACATGGATCCAGACTCTGGCGACCGCCGTGTCACTATTGCCATTTGGGCCAATGGGCTATTGACTGTCGCACAGATCGTCGGAGGTATTTTATCAGGAAGCCTCGCGCTGATCGCGGATGCGCTGCATAGTTTTTCTGACATGGCTCCGCTTATTATTGCCTTTGCTGCCCGCAAGATTGCAAGGCGACCAGCAGATGAGCACATGACGTTTGGCTATGGCCGTATCGAGATTGTGGCGGCACTTATCAACTACACCACGCTCATTCTTGTCGGCTTCTATCTGATTTATGAAGGCGCCATGCGCATGATCGAACCGCCGGAGGTTCAGGGTTGGATGGTCGTGATCATTGGCGCCGCCGCCCTTGCTATCGATGCACTAACTGCATTGCTCACCTGGTCGATGCAAAAGAACAGCGTCAATATCCGCGCTCTCTTTCTACACAACCTGTCTGATGCGCTTGCGTCCTTCGCGGTGATCGTTGGCGGTTCACTGATCCTGATGTACGACCTACGCTGGGTAGACCCCGCAATTACAATAGGCATTGCACTGTATATTCTTTACTTAGCCTTCACGGAGATCGGTGGCCCGATCCGAACGCTGATGCTCGGCTTTCCCCCTGATATCGATGGTCATTCAGTTATTGAGACGATATGTGGCATCGAAGAAGTCCAGGACGTTCATCATATTCACGTATGGCAAATGCAAGAACACGCTATCGCGCTTGACTGCCATGTGGTTATAACGGAAAAAGGCTGGCAGCAACTTGAGACTAACAAGGCACATATAAAAGAGCAGCTAAAAGCACGCTTTAATATCGCCCACTCCAGCTTGGAGTTTGAGCATGTTGATTACGTGCATAAGGATGCCAATCGTTATGGGCATGAGTAACGAGCCTAGTTCGTAACCAACCGCAAGGAGATCTGATGTGGCTGATGACTCGCATCACGTGAAAGTTTTGTGTTTAATGGCCAAAGTCACCATGCCACAAGACCTGCAGGGAAGAGATACTCTTGCGAGACACGATTGAACGCTACCAGGTCTGGGCCTACCTCTCGGCTGTGGCCCTCGGTCTGTTCATTGGCTGGTCAGCCTTGGCACACGGTATTCTTTCTTGGTTCTGCCACTGGCACGGTCGCTGCCCGAAGTCTGAAACGCGGCTGTCATTGTCATTGTGGTGCAGTCACTGATAGAGCTGTTTGAAATGATGTTCTACCTCAAACAGGTGCCCAGTAAATTATTGCCAATTCGTTCAACCATTTAATGCTCAAAACACAGATACACATAAAACCTTTGGAGATCTCACATGCAAAACCGCACGCTCGCTCTGGGCCTCATTGCTTTAAGCCTGATTCCATTAAGCGCGGCCTTTATGTTCTATGAGCGCCCCCAGGATGCGAGGGATACCACCACTCAGAACGCCAAGACCGATAAGACTCCTCTGGTGAGAGACTATTCGCCGGTTATTGGCCCGGAAAACGCCCCGGTCACGATCGTTGAATTCTTTGATCCCTCCTGCGAGGGCTGTAGGGCCATGCACCCCTATGTGAAGGAGATTCTCGCCGAATACCCTGATAATGTGCGCCTAGTATTGCGCTACGTGCTGTTTCATGGCGGTTCGGAAGAAGCCGTGAGAATACTTGAGGCTGCACGTATACAGAATGTTTACGAACCCGTACTTGATGCCGTCATGGAATCACAACCCCAATGGCATGATGACCCGGAAGTAAAAGCAGCCTGGACAGCAGCGGAATCCGCTGGGCTGGACCTGGAAGCCGCTCGCAACCAGCTCAACTCTCCAGACATTGATGAGACCATCAAGCAGGATATGAACGATGTTCAGAGCATCAAAATAAAGGGGACACCAACGTTCTATGTGAATGGCCAGGAACTGAGCAAGCTGGGACCACAGGAACTGTACGACCTGGTGAAATCAGAAGTTGAAGCGCTAAACTAAACAACACCACTTATCCTGTAATGCCATGTCACTGCTAGATTACCTTTTACCCTACGATTTCTCGCCACTGACCGTGCTGAGCTATATGCTCGTGCTCGGATTCTACGGCGTCGGTCTTCTGCGAATGCCCGATGAAGATCGCCCCGGTGGCCTCAGAATTTTCGCCTTCGTTCTAGGCGTGATGATCTGTTATGGCGTCATGCAAACCCGCTTCGACTACTACGCTCAGTACATGTTCTTCGTCCATCGCGGCCAGCACCTGATTCTTCATCATATCGGCCCGATCCTGATCGCCCTTTCGAACCCCTTGCCGATCATGCGGTTTTGGTACGCCAAAATGAGCCCCGGCCTGAAGAACGCTCTCAGGCCAGTGGGATGGATGTATCAAGTGCTTCAATACCCCTTGATCGCTCTGATCCTGTTTGTGGGCCTAATCTATTTCTGGCTCTGGCCGTCGATCCATTTCGACGCCATGCTCAGCCGGGACCTGTACTGGATCATGAACTGGAGCATGCTGCTGGATGGCCTGCTCTTCTGGTGGCTGGTTTTTGATCCCCGCCCACCCGCGATCACCTCATCACTGGGTTATGGCAGGCGCATGCTGGTTCTGGCTGCGGCAGGCGTACTCCAGATGTTTCTGGGCGCATGGATCGTGTTTTCCAGAGACATGGTCTACGACGTTTATGAAGTCTGTGGCCGCGCCTGGCCCATTGACCCTGACGTCGACCAGCTACTAGGCGGCATGCTGACCTACATACCGCCGGCCATGATGAGCGTCCTCGGCATTCTGCTTATCCTCCGGCGCGCCATGCACCAGGACGGGAAATACCCTAAACCTTCCAGACAATCCAAGGAAACCACCCAATGAGTTTTGGTTTTAGCAAAAAACAGGCCTCCAGGCCTTTGGCAATTTTCACGATCATGCTGGCTGCGTTTCTGGCTGGTTGCTCTGACAACCAGATTAGCTACAACGGCAAAGATCTCAGCGGCCTGATGCCAGAGCTTGAATTCAACCTGATCAACAGCGACGGTGACCAGGTAACGGCAGAGGATTACAGCGGCAAAGTGAGAATGATGTTTTTTGGCTTTACCTCTTGCCCGGACATTTGCCCGACCGCTATGCAGACATTGAGCCGGGCAAAAAGTGGCCTGCCACCTGAACTTCAGGACGACGTGTTGATGTTATTTGTGAGCGTTGACCCTGAACGGGATACGCCTGAGCGTCTGGATAAATACGTCAGTTTTTTCGGTGAGAATATTGTCGGCCTGACAGGAACGGAACCACAGCTTCGCGAGCTGGCCAAACGCTACCGGACGACTTTTGGTTATGGCGAACCGAACGAAAAGGGCAACTACGACGTTTCCCACAGCAGCGCGGTTTATATATTTGACCGTCAGGGACAGGCCCGGCTGCTGATCAGACCAGACCAGGGGGCAGAGAAGATTAGCCAGGATCTCATCGCTCTCGCTCAGGGGAACTCCTGAAATCATTCTGGAGATTCGGCGTACCAATTTGTTTAGCTACTGTCAGGTTGAAGCCAAGAGCCGTGAAGGCGGAGATAACGTTTTTGAAGTGCTGGGCACACAAATGTTTAATAGCACTAAGCATAAGAAACAGACCCTCCGATTTGCGAGAAAACCGTTGGTTACCGATTGCCGGTCCTCCCAGAGGAATTAAACTACTGGATCAAGCTATCAAATAACTGAGGATAAGTTCACGTTGATGGGGCAGAGTGCCCCATCATCTATCGAATCCGTACACTGCACATTCCGACAAGTCACGGGCAGAGAACTCTTACTGACAGTGCAACAGAGGTAAGGAAGTTTGCACTAAAGCCTAAAAAGTGTTGCTTTTACTATACGAGTGAGCAGAACGATCTTTAATCGAAATGCGTTGCATCATACTTGTTGCCCACTTCACGTCTGAGATCGTTGGTACTAATGACTCGCTCACTCACGCGGCAATGATTTTCGTATAATTCAGCGTCATATAATCCAGTCTTAACCGGAGCAAAGGCGCAAAAGGGCCGGATGAGTGGCTGCCACCCGCTGGCCAATGCGGTTATGTGGCGAGATTCGTCCGGATTATAAAGCTCTACGGCCTGAAGCCAGCACTGAATGAGTCGTCTTGGTATAGGTCTTTTCTGGCAGATTGTCGCCAAAAGCGGGTAAGCCGAGGATAAAGTTTCTCCAGTTGCTATTGGCAGCTATGAATGCAGCCCACTGTCCACCAAGGCTTTTCAAAGAGTACGATGAGTTAAGACAGCTCAAATAATGGACCGGAGCGGCAATGAATCCATCGATTAAAATCACCAATAGCCACGGCAAGGCTGGCCTACAGTGGCTTGTTGATCAGGCCGAGCGTTGGCACCTTTCTGATGATGAACTGGCAAGTCTTCTCGGAGTGACGGAGACGGCACTGAAGAATTGGCTAGCAGCAGTTCGAAGCACCGGTGACCAAAGTCCGGAGTTTCCTGAGTCGGTGATCGAGCGGATGGGCCTGCTTTTGGGGCTGCACAAAGCTCTGGTCTGTCTGACGCCAGCTGGCCACCAAGATTTGGCTGATGAATGGTTCAAGAAGCCTATACACTTGTGGGGGCTCAACGGAAATTCGATTCGCTCGCATATCCTGGATGAGCCAAGCGCTGAGAAACTGACTGAACTGGTGAGCCAGATTCGATCCGGGGCAGCGTGAATCAAAGCCAGCCTTGTCATTTGGGATATATGGAGCGTATCGCTATGAACAAAAAATGCCCAACCGAGACAGAGTTGCTAGACGGCCTAGATGCCCATACGGCTCATGCGGATGAGGTAGCTCAACCCCTGCCGCAGGAGTTAACACCTCTGGAGCGTCTTAAAGGCTCTGTGAAACGCTATGATCGACCAACTGATCCGGTTTGGGATGAATTCTTTGATTCTGAGGAAGGCGTTAGTGAGGACTTTATGGAAGATCGTGACCAGCCCCTTAAAGATCAGGAATAGTGCGAGACTGCTCTCAACTGAAATCTCCATGCTCAATTTTACTAAGCGCCGAGCATATCCGGCGACAGCCTTCTTGCGTGCCTAATAGGTCGCAAGGGCGTTCATCATCGAGAGCTGAAACCCTGCCTTGAAGCCACTCCAATGCTTGCTCCCGCGACTCCCAAACCCGGACCGCCTGAGCGATGACATCGAGAGCGTACCGGGTGATGGCATGCTCAGTGCCAATCATTGGTGCCTGCTCCCATCCCTGAAATGCTTCGGACGCCGGAGTATTCGGGGCACACTGAGCTATTAACTCGTCCAGGTTATAGCGTTTTCTCACTGTCATGGGTTTACCGTCGATATCCTTTACGTCCCCGAATAATCACCACATCGAACAGCATTGGCGTTTCCAACGGGCGGGCGTGAAAGGTTGCGAACATAGTTACTTGAGATGGGCGGGATTGTCCAGTTGTGTGACATGCGACGAAGCCAGGCCTCTCCCTGGCAGTCACACCACTATGCAGGTGTCGCGCTCGCCTGGCATACTGGTCTAGATGCTCCTGAGCAGGTTAAGTTTTTTGCCCAAAACATACTGAGTAAAGGGTCACACCACCTGACCCTCGAATAAAGACAGAATCTCGTTCCAATAATGATTGCTGATTGTGAGGGTCGTCGATTCACTAGGTGGGGCGATACCTTTGTCAGCACCCCATGTGCCGCCGATATCGAGTTTAATGTCACTCTCCGAAGTATCGGTGTTATGGGGGAGGGCAGTCCGTCCGTTGAGGCCATCGAAGTTGTGTTTTAGAGGTTTTGGTGAGAATGAAACCACTGTTTGTTCCGGAAGGTCTTCACCAATTCTGTGGGCGAATTCAGTAAGATTCTGTTCTGCAAGGACGTAAAGCCAGCCACCGATGTGAGACGGTTCTCCGGCTTGGAGCCGAAGGATTCTTCCGAGAACCTGCCTAAAATGAAGTTCTGTCCGGATTCTGCTGAGGTGGCAGCATACTTGCAGTCTCGGGATGTCTGTTCCTTCAGTAATCATCCCCACTGAAATGATCCAGCGATCCCCGGATGCCCTGAAATTGTCTATTGTTTGGTGTGCGTTTGGTGCTCGGCAACTTACAACGACAGACCGTTCACCCAGGCCGGCGAGTCTGGACGCAATATGCTCGGCATGTGCGACTGTCGCTGCGACAACTAAACCACCCGCATTGGGGGTGTGCTGTCGAATCTCTGATAGTTTTTTTGATGCTTCCGAAAGCGTATGGTCGATTACCTCATCTCGGAAAAGAAACTCAGGATAAGAAATGTGACCATGCTTAATGCTATCGCGGATACTGGAGTAGGTTTGAACGCCGTGCTCCGACGAACTTAAGTGAATCTCGCGGTTATCGGTAAGCACAATTCTAGGTTCCCGGCATACCCCATCTGAGACCGCCCGACGTAAACCGTATTCATAATCACAATGCAACTCGCCATCAGGTTGGGTATATCGTGCCAGAGCGATAGGAGTGTCGTCTGTCCTCCACGGCGTTCCAGTTAATGCAATAGTGTAGGATGCTCTCCCCTGAATTCTATCTAAAATGGTTCTCCCCCAGCTGTTGCCAACGAGGAAATCATCCGAGCCAGCTCCGGAACAATGATGAATTTCGTCCAATACTACGAGTACGCGATGGTCGCGCAATACCTGCCAAAGCTCCTTGGGTAGCGTGCTCATTGACTGATAGGTATACGATCCACCAGCCGCACCAATTCGTCCGCTAAAGCTTCTTTCGAGAATCTGGCTAAAAGTGGTGGCGACGCTTTGCGCTACCGCTCGTGAGGGTGAAAAACAAACAACAAAATCGATCTTTTTTCGGTCAAAGAGAGCCTTGGCGACAGATGCAACCATGACGGTTTTGCCTGCCGCTGGCGTTGCGTGACATAGAAAGTGAGATTGATTTTCGAATAATGACAAGGCCTGAGTGATGCACTCGCTCTGCCAAACGCGCAGCTGCATCATGAGGGGGTACCAATTTTGGAGATCACGGTCTCGACTGCGCGCAGTTGGCCAAGGAGTTTCGTACTTCTCTCTCTAGAGTCTAGGTATTGCTCCTTCACGGCACTGCGAAGCGTTGGGTACTTGTTATATAGCCGCTGGTATTCTTCCGCCTCCCCAATGCTGGCCACAAGCTCTACCTTCCTTTGATAGAGTTCCTCTTGCAGAGCTCGCTGGGTATCGATATCCATTGTCGGCTCAACATTAGGGCCACTGTTTTCAAAGGGCGAGGGCTTAGCTTCGGGTGTGACAACTGAGCGCTCAGGGCAGAAGATGAATTGACATCCACGGCCGCGGGATCCGCCGTGTCGTTCAACCAGTCCCGCTGACTCAAGTCGCAATAGCTCTTTATAGATGTATTTTCGGAGCTGATTGCGTTCTGGTCGCTGCCCCTCAGGAACTCGAGGGATGTAGAGATCCCGGATGTCTGTAGTAGAGAAAGGTGTATCTGACTGCTCCTGTAACAGCTCGATCAGTGTCTTATCAACTTTCAGTGATTGCGACTTGTCCATCCGAAGGCCCAGTTGGTCTTTAGGTCGATTTGGTCGACTCCAAAAAATGGGTAGTATATGCCGTGGCCTCATATGCCTCAAGAAACCATAGTCTTGCCTTTTGTGAGGGCAAGAAATGGGTTCACCGGTTTGCGAAGCGTTTGGTCGAAATTTGCGAGCGATCCGAAAGTCAAAAGGGTTCTCGCAGGAGCGCTTGGCGTACGATGCGGGAATAGACAGAAGTTATGTCGGCAAGATTGAGAGAGGGGCGGTCAACATTACGCTCGAAAAAATTTACGTGTTCGCTGAGCTACTTGAATGCTCGCCTAAAGATCTGATTCCAGACGTTAATCAGCTTTAGACGCTGTTCTTTAGTATGGTGATTCAGGTGCCTGAGTGTTGAGTTGGTTGCGTTTATGCCGAAGAAGGGCTGGCGCGATCTGCTCCAAGTCATTGAGTTGCTCCCAGCCCAGTAATGTAGGTTGTTTTTGTCCTTTTTCCTTTAGTTGGTTCGCCGTCCGTTTGCCATCTTCAGCTTGGTCCAGCTCGTAGCGTTTCACGAACACTATTCGTATGGCTGTTTAAGTGATGCGCTAGTCCGGCTGCCCAAGCATAAGGCCACTTTGTCCTGCGAGTTGTTGCCTTCGAGCTCGAAGTTGACTTATAGGGTGTGATTTCTGGAGGGCGTGAAAAAAGTTAAGTTTTGAGCCTAAATTCGATCCAGAATTGTTGAAACATAACAATGTCGGTCGATTTTACGTGATTTTCAGTGCGGTGGGAATGTTTGCTAGGTCTAGAGCGGTTGCTACCAATCGGTTCGCCAGTCTATCTATAAAACGTAACTAAAAACTAATGGGGTAGATAGTCTCACTGGGCCATAAAGACATTACCCTCTTTAAAACGAGATGTGATCGGGTTTCGGAGGCGGATCTAGCTATTGCCTCGTCGAACGTTGTAATTGGGTTTGTAAGGTATCTAAACCCGGAAGCTATAGCAATTTCAGGAAAACAGTCGATATCGGTATGACGGTATCTGCGAACCCTATAAAGGGTGATTTTTAACCCGATAATAGGCTAGAATAGCGGCCCAATTTTTAAGGGATCCCGGGGGCTGAGTTTCAAGGCTTTCCGGGCCAGCCAAGCACACAGGGGCAGCACGCCGATGTTTAATCGTGATATGAAAATCGCCGGTTTTGACGACGAACTCTGGAACGCCATGCAGGCGGAAAGCAAGCGTCAGGAGGCTCATATTGAGCTGATTGCATCTGAGAACTATACCAGCCCTCGGGTTATGGAAGCTCAGGGCACGGATCTAACCAACAAATACGCTGAAGGCTATCCCGGCAAGCGTTACTACGGTGGTTGCGAGTTTGTGGATGTCGCCGAGCAATTGGCTATCGATCGTGCCAAAGAGCTGTTCGGTGCTGCCTATGCCAACGTGCAGCCGCACTCTGGCTCCCAGGCTAACGCGGCCGTGTTCATGGCATTGGTTAAGCCGGGTGATACGGTTCTGGGCATGAGCCTGGCCCACGGTGGTCACTTAACCCACGGCGCGAGCGTAAGCTTTTCCGGGAAAATGTATAACGCGGTGCAGTACGGTATTAACACCGACACCGGCCTGATTGATTACGACGAGTTGGAAGCCCTGGCGGTTGAGCACAAGCCGAAGATGATCATTGCCGGTTTCTCTGCTTATTCACAGGAGCTGGACTTTGCCCGCTTCCGCGCCATTGCAGACAAGGTGGGTGCCTACCTTTTTGTAGACATGGCCCACGTGGCCGGCTTGGTTGCTGCGGGCGTGTACCCCGACCCGATGCCCCATGCCCACGTGGTAACCACCACCACGCATAAGACATTGCGCGGCCCCCGTGGCGGCCTGATTCTGGCTTGCGACGATGAAGCACTGCACAAGAAGTTGAACTCTGCGGTATTCCCAGGCAGCCAGGGCGGCCCATTGATGCACGTGATTGCCGCTAAGGCGATCTGCTTCAAAGAGGCCATGAGTGATGAGTTTAAAACCTACCAGAAGCAGGTGGTTAAGAACGCGTCGGCCATGGCTGATGTGTTTGTCACTCGCGGCTACGATGTAATATCCGGCGGCACAAAAAACCACTTGTTCCTGGTTAGCCTGATTAAACAGGACATCACCGGTAAAGATGCCGATGCGGCTCTGGGCCGTGCGCACATTACCGTGAACAAGAACGCCGTGCCTAACGATCCGCGCTCGCCGTTTGTAACCTCTGGCCTGCGTCTTGGCACGCCTGCTGTTACCACCCGCGGTTTTGGCGAGGTTGAATGCCGTGAACTGGCAGGATGGATTTGCGACATTCTTGATAACCTAAACGACGAAGCCGTTAATGGTCGTGTTCGCGGGCAGGTTGAAGCCTTGTGTGCACGTTTCCCTGTATACAGCTAAGCGTCCTCTTCGGAGTTCCTGATTATGCATTGCCCTTTCTGTGGTGAAGCGGATACCAAAGTTATTGACTCGCGTCTTGTGACCGAGGGCGATCAGGTGCGTCGCCGCAGAGAGTGCCTTTCATGCCGTGAGCGCTTTACCACCTTTGAGTCCGCCGAGTTGGTGATGCCTCGAGTGGTGAAACAGGACGGTGTTCGGCAGCCTTTTGACGAAGAAAAGCTGCGATCGGGGATTATGAAGGCGCTGGAAAAGCGCCCGGTGAGCATTGAGGAAATCGATGCCGCGCTAAATCGTATCCGATATCGCCTGCGGGCAACCGGTGAACGTGAGGTTAAATCCATGCAGCTGGGCGAAGAGGTGATGACCGAGCTTCGTCAGCTGGATAAGGTTGCCTACGTTCGGTTTGCCTCCGTTTATCGCAGCTTTCAGGACATCAACGAATTCAAGGAAGAAATCGAGCGGCTCTCGGCAACGAATGGAGACGTGGCAGCTGATGTAGCGAAGGCACTGGCGGACAATCACTCTCCCAAAGGAAGAAAATGACCGAATTCCGGGAGCGTTCAATGATGGCCCGAGCCGTGCAGCTGGCATGGCGAGGCCGCTACTCCACTCATCCGAATCCCCGGGTTGGTTGTGTGATCGCCCGTGGTGACACAATTCTGGGCGAAGGTTGGCATGAGCGGGCTGGAGAAGGTCATGCGGAAACCCATGCGCTTAGCCAGGCTGGTCCGGCTGCTCGAGGTGCTACCGCGTATGTCACGCTCGAGCCGTGCAGCCACTTTGGTCGCACGCCGCCGTGTGCCCGGGCTTTGATTGATGCGGGTGTATCGAGAGTTTTTGCCGCCACTCAAGATCCGAATCCGTCGGTCTCCGGAAGGGGGCTGGATATGCTTCGTGAAGCCGGCATAAGGGTTAATGTAGGGCTGCTTGCAGATGAAGCGGCACGCCTGAACCCCGGGTTTATGAAACGCATGAATACCGGCCGCCCTTGGGTTAGGCTCAAAATGGCCTCCAGCTTGGATGGTCGCACCGCGATGGCCTCCGGTGAAAGTCAGTGGATTACCGGAGATGAGGCGCGCAGAGATGTTCAGCGGCTCAGAGCCGTAAGTGATGCCATTCTTACCGGCGTGGGAACCGTGCTTGCAGACGATCCCTCATTAACTGTTCGTCGTGAAGAGCTTGGTGATATCGGCGATGCCACCGAACCTTCCCGGCAGCCGTTGCGTGTAATTGCTGATAGGGACGCCAGAACACCTCCCTCTGCAACCATTCTGCGTGGTGGCAAGGTGCAAGTGTTCTGTGCTTCGTCCACGCTTGCGACCGCGCCTGCACAGGATCTTGCCGCTCTGGGCATCCGCCTGAAAGGCGTGGCGTGGAAAGATAACGGTATTGATGTGGCTGAGCTTTTGGATTCGCTTGGCGAGCTGGGTATTAATGAGTTGCTGGTTGAAGCCGGGCCAACCCTGGCAGGAACCTTTATCAGCGAACAGCTAGTAGACGAGCTCTGGCTGTACCAGGCCCCGGTTTTCCTGGGCAGTACTGGCCGACCAACAGCGCACCTTCCGCTGGAGACCATGGCCGATAAAATCGAATGGACCGTACAAGACCGGCGACAGGTAGGAGAAGACCAGCGTCTGATCCTGGTTCGCCGCTAAAGCGTTTAAATTCACAATGCGCTCCATAGCTTCTTCTGATAAGTGGCAATGAGTGCATTGAAAGGGTGCAAAACAGTATGGCACTGAACAGTGTTGAAGAAATCATTGAGGACATCCGCCAGGGCAAGATGGTTATCCTGATGGATGATGAAGATCGGGAGAACGAAGGCGACCTGGTGATGGCTGCCGAGCACTGCTCTGCAGAAGACATCAACTTTATGGCGCGCTTTGGTCGCGGCCTTATCTGCATGCCCATGACCCGTGATCGTTGCTCACAGCTAGGGTTGCCGTTGATGGTTCAACAGAACGCCTCGGGCTTTGGCACCAAGTTTACGCTGTCCATCGAGGCGGCTACGGGCGTGACCACTGGCATTTCAGCGGCGGATCGTGCCCGCACCGTGCAAGCAGCGGTGGCCCGTAACGCCAAGGCATCAGATTTGGTTCAGCCTGGGCATATCTTCCCTTTGATGTCTGATCCGGGCGGTGTGCTTAGCCGCGCAGGCCACACAGAAGCGTCGTGTGATCTTGCGTCACTGGCGGGCTGCGAGCCTGCTGGCGTTATCTGTGAAGTGATGAACGATGATGGCTCCATGGCGCGGCGGGAAGATCTTGAGCGTTTTGCTGAAGAGCACAACCTTAAAATAGGCACCATTGCTGACCTGATTCACTATCGCACTACACATGAGCGCACCGTTGAGTGTGTTGAAGAGAATCAGCTAGATACCGAATACGGCGTGTTCAAGTTACGCACCTACAGGGACATAATTCAGGGTTCTACGCACCTGGCCATGGTGTTTGGTGAGATTGCGGTGGATGAGCCGGTGCACGTTCGCGTTCACATTACCGATACACTTAGGGACCTGCTTGGAGCGCGCCGCAAGGACTCCCGCAGCTGGCCATTGCACCACGCGCTTGAAAAAGTTGCCGCGGAAGGCAGTGGTGTCGTGGTTTTGTTGAACAGCGCGGAGGACAGCTACGACCTGGAAGATCGTATTCAAGAATTTTTCGATCAGGGCCAAGGGCCAGCTGGAAAGGGCAGCTCCGGTGTTTATTTTACCGTGGGCACCGGTTCCCAGATTCTGCGGGATCTAGGCGTAAGTAAGATGCGACTGCTTAGCCCGCCCGTAAAATACTCGGCCATCTCTGGATTTGATCTGGAAGTGGTTGAGTACATTCCCTACACCCCAGAATGATAAACCTGGCTATAGCACTGCGGCTGTAGCCTGTGAAGGAGCCACCGATGGCGGATATCAAAGTAATTGAAGGTGATTTCACCAAGTGCACCGGGCGCTACGCGCTGGTGGTTGGTCGTTTTAACGGTTTTGTTGTAGAAAGTTTGGTAGACGGTGCCATCGATACCCTGCGTCGTCATGGTATTGCCGACAGCGACATCACAATTGTTCGCGTGCCTGGCGCCTATGAAATGCCTCTGGCAGTAAAGCGTGTGGCAGAAACTGGTGACTACAGCGCCATTATCGCTCTGGGCGCTGTTATTCGTGGCGGCACGCCACATTTTGAGTATGTGGCGGGTGAAGCCTCCAGCGGCATTGGCGCTGTAAGCCTGGAGACAGACGTGCCGGTGACCTTTGGTGTATTGACTGTAGACTCTATCGAACAGGCCATTGAGCGCTCGGGCACCAAGGCCGGTAACAAAGGCGCCGAGGCGGCTATCACAGCGCTGGAAATGGTTAGCCTGTTCAACAAGCTGGGTGAGTAATGAGCGACACTGAAGATACGACATCCCGTCCGGCGCCGTCAGGCCAGCCAAAAGCTGGCGATCGCCGCCGTGCCCGGGTTCTGGCAATGCAGGGGCTTTACCAGCGCCACTTTACCAAGAGCCCGATTTCGGATATTGAAGCCGAGTTCATGGTCGATAACGACATGGCGAAGGTAGATACCCTGTACTTCCGTGACGTTCTGCGCGGTGTCCACCGCGAGCAGGCAGAGCTGGATAAGCTGATAGAGCCATATCTCGACCGCCCGCTGCATGAGGTAGACCCCGTGGAGTTGGCCATTGTTCGCGTTGGGGCTTATGAGCTGCGCCACCGAGTGGATGTGCCCTATAAAGTCGTCATCAATGAGGGCATCGAGCTGGCTAAGCGATTTGGCGGCACAGAAGGGCACAAGTTTGTGAACAGTGTGCTGGACAAGTTGGGCCGCCGTTTGCGCCTTGCAGAGACGCGTTCGCGCTGATCGATGGGTGAATTTGAGCTGATCCGGCAGTACTTCATGCCGCTAGCACGCCTGCACGGCTCCCATTCTGTGGTGGTGGGGCCGGGCGACGACTGTGCAGTCCAAAGAGTGCCTTCCGGTTCTGATCTGGTTTTTTCCATAGATACCTTGGTTGAAGGGGTGCACTTTCCCTTCAACTACCGTCCCGACTATCTTGCCTGGAGAGCGCTCGCGGTCGCAGCCAGCGACCTTGCAGCCATGGGCGCTGCTCCCTCCTGTTTTACCCTTGCGCTGACAATACCCGAGGCTAATGAGTCCTGGTTGCGTGACTTTGCTTTTGGGCTGGGTAAGGCTGCCAAATCGTTCGGGCTAACGCTTGCCGGCGGTGATACAACTTGTGGCCCCCTTACACTGAGCGTGCAGGTGCACGGTTTTGTAGAGCAGGGCAGTGCCATCTTTCGTTCCGGAGCCAGGCCTGGCGACCTGATTGTGGTATCCGGCCCTTTAGGGGACGCTGGCGCTGCTTTGGGCTACCTGGAGGCGCAGAATCCTACGCGAGATGAGCAGTCTGTGCTGGAGAGTTATCATCACCCCCAGCCAAGACTAGAGTTGGGCTTGGCTTTGAGGCATCTCGCGACGGCTGCCATTGATGTGTCCGACGGTTTGTTGGCGGATCTCAGTCATATTCTCGAAGCTTCCAATGTGGGCGCAAGTATTGAGCGTTCCCGCGTGCCCCTATCGTCGGCGCTCACTCGTTTGAAGGGTAGCGACGCCATAGATTATGCCCTACATTCTGGCGATGATTACGAACTGTGTGCGACCATTGCCGAAGCAAACTGGGCAAAAGCGCCACAGTCGCTGAAGCAGCAACTCACCGTTATCGGTGTGGTTGAGCCAGCACCCGGGCTGCGCCTCGACGGTACTGTTGTAGTGTCAGGCTCTGAAGCCACAGGTTTTGACCATTTCAGGAGAAAAGCATGAGCCAGGAAGATCAGTGGCCGGAGCCAGATTTACCTCAGGCAATCCTGCCGCCCGGATTTCTGAAGAACCCTGTGCACCTGTTGGCGTTCGGCTTTGGCAGTGGTGCAGCGCCACGGGCTCCTGGAACCTGGGGTAGTTTGGCGGCCATTCCTCTGTGGTATGGCTTTGCCTGGTTGCCGCCCGTTGCCTACTGGCTTGTTGTTACGCTGGCGTTCGTGGTGGGTATCTGGCTGTGCGGAAAAACGGCTGCCGACTTAAAAGTGCACGATCATGGCGGGATCGTGTGGGATGAGTTCGTAGGGATGTGGATTGCTCTGGGGCTGTTTCCGGATCAAATTTACGGTGTGTTGCTGGCATTTCTGCTCTTCAGGTTTTTTGATGTGGTAAAGCCCTGGCCCATAAACTGGCTGGATGAGCGGTTGCCCGGCGGCTTGGGAATCATGGTGGACGATGTGGTTGCCGCCCTGATGGCTCTGCCGTGTTTGCTGGCGATTGATGTTTGGCTCATGCCGTACATTCTCTAGGGGGCAGAACCTTTCACGGATGCGCCTGGCTGCAACAGGCTTTTAATGTATCTGTTGTTCGTCTGGTAGCATCTTCACTACGTGCAGAAAGCGCTTTAGGCCAACTTCGGCTCGCTCCCGCGAAGCAAAGGGGCCGCTGTCGAAACCTTCACGGGTTGTGAAATACCATTCACTGCCAACACAAAAAAACCGACTGCTACGAAAGGGAATATGCCCTTCCTCTCCTAATCTGACATGAACATCCATGGTCGGCTCCTGTGCCCGTATTCTGTGTCTGTATTTCGAGCGATGTGTAATGGGTAAGGTTTGTTTAAAATTAATACAATTCTGGCCGAATTCAACATTTTTTAACAAATATGTGATGTGTACGCTGCCCGTCGCCACAGCGATCAGTTTTCGTATCCAGTTGCCCTCTTTGGCTGTGGTGTTCAGAATGCACCTTAGCAGGCCGCCCCTTTGCTTTTAGGCCTTCCCTTTACGCTAGAGGAGATAACATGAGTTCTATTCACGCTAAACGTGTAACCAAGTTTGAAATTGACCATTCTCGCAGGTGGTTGCAGACGGCTAGGGCTATGGCCTCGGCTGTGTTCCTGTTAGTTTTGGCTGGTTGCTCGTCGGCGATAACCAAGTTGGAAACCTGGGAGGGAAGTCCCGCCACTGCAGCGAATGCAGCAACGCTGAAAGCACCCGGTGTCATTCACGTGAGCCAGGTGAATGGGCGCTCGATGACCAACTACTTGATGGACGACCTGGCGCTGGATTATGCCTTGTTGCCGGGCGATAACCAGGTGGTATTCACGTACAAAACCATTTGGGCCAAATCTGGCGTTGTGGAGAATGGCGAATCGAAGGTTCACGTGATTGAAAGTGAGCCTCAGGTCGTGCGTTTTGATGCGAGCCCCAACGAGACATACCATTTCGAATTTGATAAGCCCGATTCCCGACAAAAGGCGGAGAAAATGATGCCGGAATTTTCTGCGGCGGTTGTGGGGGCAAATGGTCAGGCCCTGGCCCAGTCGTCGAACTGGTCGCCCGGCGACAGTGCTCTGGTAGCACGTACGCCTGCGCTTGATGAGCCAGGTGGCCAGGCTGCGAATGACGGAGCCGTTTCCGGATATAACACGGACTCGCTGAAGCAACTGAAGGCAGTTTGGGAAACCGCTACGGACGAAGAGAGAAAGGCGTTTTTACGCTGGGCGTTTGAGTAACCACTCAACGTTTCTTTATGGCCATTAGCGCCTGAAGCGGCTCTTAAGCCTCTTAAGGGCACTTTCTATTACGCTCATGGCGTCGTCTGCCAGAGCTTGGTTCCGGGTTTCTGTGAGTGGTGTGTGCATCTCTTCCGGATTCAGTTTGTTGGCAGCCTCCTCAATGGCAGTGAGGCTGTCACAAACATGAGTCCGCAGTGAATCACCGTGGGTAACCACGTCAGGGCAGAGGGTGAAATTGAGCGTCAGGCGGCCCTGGTAGCTAACGGCCACAATCACCAGACCCATGCTGTCGAACAGTGGAGCGGCGTTATGTTGTTGCTCCAACCTCGCGCCCTGCAGGTACAGGGGTACCTGGGGGCCGGGAACGTTGGTGATGGACAGGTTGAATACTGGCTGATAGCGCTGAGCTATCTGTAGCTCTGAGTAAAGTCGCGCCGATAGTGCCAGCATGGTAGAGGGTAAAAGCTCGGTTAGCCGTTCTGCTGCAATGGCCTCACGGTATGGCTCTGAAGCTACCGCATTCCAGTGAATCTTGCGGACGCGCCGAGCAGGGTTCTGCTCGTTGGTAGCAAGATCCAGGAGCATGGCCGACAGCTGGTTGCCGGTGGTGCTGCGCAGGGTGTTTGAACGTACAGAAAGCGGCGTCATGGCAATCAGCGACCCATCGGTAGCTGCCCTTTGGGCTCCCAGGTACCGCTTCAGGGTTTCTGCGCAAAGCCCTAGCACCACATCGTTAAGCGTCACATCCCCGAGCGAGGCTTTGATGGCTTTCAGGCGGGATAGCTCAACGCTGGCCGCAACGATTTGGCGGTTGGCCGTAATTTGTTGGTTAAGCGGGCTTTTCGGTGCGGAAAACAGGGGGAACGGTAGGGGAATCTTCCGTAGCTGCTTCTGCAGTAGTCCGCGGGCTGCGGCCTCCATGGCACTGGCCGCCAGTGAGGTGACTCGCCAAGGTGTGCGCAGCATGTTTGCGCCAGCCTGTATCATAACCCGCTCTTCTGATGGCTCAGGCCGGGGTTGCCAGGGGCGTGGTGGGTTGATGGGTTGTGGCTCCGGTGTGTATTCCAGCAGGTTGCCAATAATTTCTTCGCCGCTGAACGCGTCAATGGCAGCGTGGTGCAGCTTTACGATGAGTGCGAAGCCCGCCTTGCCCTCTTTCTCGCCGCCCAGGCGAAATCCGTCTACGAACGTTATGTGCCAAAGCGGTCGATCCCGCTTGAGGGGTTCTTCCAGAATCTTTGAGGCGAGGGTCATCAGGTTCGCCTCCCGGCTGTTTTCGCCGAGGCTTACATAGGCCAGATGCCGTTCGATACTGAAGTTTGAATCGTCAATCCAGTATGGCCGGCCCAGGCGCAAGGGAATTTCTTTGAGACGCTGACGGAAAACCGGCACCACATGAAGACGGCTTCGCAGGTAAGCAACAAAGGTGCTGAACGCCAGAGGCGTTTCCCGTTCGCTGGCATCAAAGAGATAGATGCTGCCGATATGCATCGGCGCGTTTTCAGATTCCAGATACAGGAAGGAGGCGTCCAATTCCGAGAGTTGCCGCATCAATGGGCTCCGTTCGTTATTCAGATTCGTGGCAGTATAGATGAATCAAATGATGACACCGTTGACTCATTTGCCTATGAGAACTCTGCGGTGAAGTCATTCTAGCGTTTGTTTAATCGGTAGCCTTAGTCTTCAAGCCAGCTCGTTATTGCCGGGTCGCCGATCAGTCTTTGCCAGAACCACATCAGAGCCTTACCTTTATCATCGGCGTGCCTTGCAGCCTGCAACGAAATGGGTTGTCGTGGTTCGGTTACCCGTTTTTCTATGAGCTCGCCACTAGCAAGAAGCGCTTTTACTCGTGGCCTTGGCAACCAGCCTACGCCAAGGCCGGCTTTTTGCATGGCAATTTTGTGGTCAATATTCGCGCCCGTCAAAGTACGCTGCCTGTGGAATATGCCAGCGTGGCCGGCGGGCAGTGAGCGGGATGAATCTGCGGCAACCGCAGCGGGAAACTGGCAGATATCTTCTTCGCTTAGCGGTTCTTCGGCGCTTGCCAGCGGGTGGTCTGGGGAGACGGCAAACGCAAAGGCCATTTCGCCGAGGATCTCACTGGTAAAGTTTCCCGCGGGCTTGCTGATGTCGTCAGCACCGATAACAAGATCCACCCTGCGGCTTTGGAGAGCATCCCAGGTGCCGGCAAACACCTCTTCGATAATCTGGACATCTACCGGAACGCCTAGTACGAAAAAGTCTTTAATGGCCGGGAACAGACACTCTGCTGGCAGTAAGGAATTGATCCCAATCCGCAATCTGGTTTCCCAGCCCTGGGCCACTTGCCTGGTTGAGTGTGCGAGATTTTCGGCGGCCTCGAGGAGGGTTCGGCCTTCTTCTAGTAGATAGTGGCCAGCGGGGGTGAGTATGGCTCGGTGCCCGCTTCTGTCGAAGAGTGTGACGTTAAGGTCTTCTTCGAGCTTGTGTACGGTGTAGCTGATGGCCGATGGCACCCGAAAAAGCACGCTGGCGGCGCCAGCGAAGCTGCCTTTGCGGTCGATGGCATCGAGGACTTTTAGAGCGTCTATAGTGATAGCTGTTTGCATGTTCGAATTATCTGAGGTTGTTGGCCAGAAATGCTTGTTTGAGAGGGTAGCAGGGTCGCCGTTACTCTGCTCAAGTCATCAGTATATTTATTGGAGAAAAGCATGGGTCTTCTCGTTGACGGAAAGTGGCATGATCAGTGGTATGACACCGATAAAACCGGTGGCAAGTTTGAGCGCGAGGCTGCGCGGTTCCGGAATTGGGTGACGGCCGATGGTTCGCCGGGCGCGGCGGGTGAGGGTGGTTTCAAGGCAGAGTCGGGGCGCTATCATCTTTATGTTTCCCTGGCCTGTCCATGGGCCCATCGCACATTGATTTTCCGGAAACTGAAGGGGCTTGAAGCCCACATCTCAGTGTCGGTTGTGCATCCGGACATGGTTGAGAATGGCTGGGAGTTCCGGCCTGATGAAGAAGCACACACGGATGATTTGTACGATTTACGATTTATGCATCAGGTTTACACCAAAGCAGCTCCGGAGTATTCCGGGCGGGTGACGGTTCCGGTGTTATGGGATAAGCACCAGAAGACCATTGCCAGCAATGAGTCGGCGGACATTATTCGCATGTTCAACTCCGCGTTTGATGGCCTGGAAGGTGTGCGCAGCGATGTGGACCTCTACCCGGAGGCGCTTCGCTCGGAGATAGATGCTGTGAATGATCGTGTGTACAACACGGTGAATAACGGTGTCTATAAGGCAGGTTTTGCAACGGCCCAGGCGCAATATGAAGCCGCGTATTCTGCGCTGTTTGATTCACTGGACTGGCTGGAGGCGCGGTTGTCCGGGCAGCGTTATCTGGCGGGGAGCCAGTTAACAGAGGCCGACTGGCGGTTGTTTACAACGCTGATACGTTTTGATGCCGTGTATCACGGTCACTTCAAGTGCAATCGCCAGCGTATCAGTGATTTTCCAGCGCTTTCGGGGTATCTGAGGGATCTGTACCAAGTGCCTGGAGTGGCGGGCACAGTGAATATTGATCAGATCAAGCGCCACTATTATGTGAGCCAGCGCACCATCAACCCCACCCAGGTTGTGCCAGTGGGGCCGTTGCTGAATTTCACGGCGCCGCACGGGCGCGAAAGTCTTAGCTAACCCGCGCTACGGCGACCTGGGTCAATAATTCCAAGGCGTCTTTGTGGGCCGAAGCGGCAAGAGCATTCAGGGCGTCTGAGGCTTTTGCCGCTTCGGCCTTGGCTTTCTCCATGGTGTATTCCAGCGCACCGGACGTTTCAATAATTTTGAGAACCTGTGGCAAGTCACTCAGCCCGCCTTTACGGATAGCTTGGCGGAGCAGTTGGCGTTCTTCTTCGCTTCCGTGCGCCATGGCGTGGATCAGCGGGAGGGTGGTTTTGCCTTCTGCCAGGTCGTCGCCTACGTTCTTACCCATGGCTTCTGCGTCGCCACGGTAATCCAGAACATCGTCCACGAGTTGGAAGGCCAGCCCCAGGTGTTTTCCGTAGTTTTTCAGCGCCTGTTCTTGCGCATCGTCGGCTTTGGCGAGCAGAGCGCCGGTATGAGAGGCTGCCTCGAAGAGCATGGCTGTTTTGTTGTGGATTACGGTCATGTATTGATCTTCGGTAAGATCCGGGTTCTTTATGTTCATCAGCTGCATGACTTCGCCTTGGGCGATCACCGCCGTGGCGTGAGACAGAACCTGCATAATAGGAAGGCTTTTTAGCTCCACCATCATCTCGAATGCGCGGGCGTAGAGGAAATCACCTACCAGTACGCTGGGGGCATTCCCCCAATTGGCATTTGCTGTGCTTCGGCCCCGGCGCATATCTGATGTATCCACAACATCATCATGGAGAAGGGTGGCGGTATGCAGGAATTCGATCACCACGGCCAGCTTCAGGTGTTCATTTTCGCTATAGCCTGCAGCCCGGCTGGAAAGTAAAACCAGTAGAGGTCTCAAGCGCTTACCGCCGCTTTCGATAATGTGCTGGGCTATTTTCTCAACCAGGGGAACGTCCGAAGAGAGCCGCTGGATGATCAGGTCATTAACGCGGCTGAAGTCGTCTGCCACTGTGTCGTAAATGCGCTGGGCTGTCATGCGGCTTGTGGATCCCTTGCTGGTGTCGTAGTTATTTAGTGTGCTGATAATACAGGCAGGTGGCGGCAATGCTAGGTATTGCTCCCGTTAGTGTCAACCTGGCTTGTATTACTGGGCGCCTTTTCGTACAATCACGCGCCCAACTCATCCCAACCTGCGCTCCCTGTTATAGGGTTGCCAGAGCGCTTCCCTTAGAAGCAGGTGGATAAGAGCAGGGATGGGTCAATCGCGGAGAATGTTAATGTACGCAGTTATTGTTAGCGGTGGTAAGCAGCACCGTGTTAAAGAAGGCGAAACGCTGAAGCTGGAAAAGCTGGAAGTGGAAACAGGCGGCAACATTGAGTTTGACCGCGTTCTGCTGATCGCTGATGGCGACAACTTCAAAGTTGGCGCGCCGGTAGTTGATGGTGCCAAAGTGACTGCCGAGGTGGTTAGCCACGGTCGTCACGATAAAATTAACATCATCAAGTTCCGTCGTCGTAAGCACTCAATGAAGCGTCAGGGCCACCGTCAGTGGTTTACTGAAGTCAAGATCACGGGTATCCAGGGTTAGTCTCGGCAAAAGACCCGGTAACACCCCTTAATCAGGAGGCTAATCATGGCTCACAAAAAAGCAGCAGGTAGTACCCGTAACGGTCGCGATTCCGAGTCGAAACGGCTTGGTGTTAAGCGCTACGGCGGCGAAGCAGTATCTGCAGGCAGCATTATTGTTCGCCAGCGTGGAACCCGTTTCCACCCGGGCGCCAATGTTGGCTTGGGCAAAGACCACACGCTGTTTGCGAAAGCAGGCGGCCAGGTTAAGTTCGAAGTAAAAGGTCCGCAAAACCGCAAGTTCGTAAGCATCGTTCCAGCTGCTGCTTAAGCAGCGGCGATCCGGTTCTGTCGAACGTTGGGTAGCCCTGATATTCTGCTGTTATAGTCAGAGTTCAGAGTTGCCCGGAGCCCCGCAAAGCTTCCTTGAGGCTGCGGGGCTTTTTAGTTTATGCGCCATGCGCAAAGGGTTTATTTCATGAAATTCGTAGACGAAGCCACCATCATTGTAGAAGCCGGTAAAGGCGGGCACGGTTGCCTGAGCTTTCGGCGTGAAAAATACGTTCCCAGAGGCGGCCCCGATGGTGGCGACGGCGGGGATGGTGGCTCCGTATATCTTGAGGCGGACGATTCCCTTAACACGCTGATTGATTATCGCTTTCAGCGTCAGCACAAGGCAAAGGGTGGCGAGCAGGGTTCTGGTCGTAACTGCACGGGTATCAAGGGCGACGATCTTGTTCTGCCTGTTCCGGTTGGTACGACGGTGGTCGATGTAGATACCCATGAGGTGCTCGGCGACCTGACCCGTATTGGTCAGCGCTTAAAGGTAGCTCAGGGCGGTTTTCACGGCCTTGGTAATACTCGCTTCAAATCGTCCATAAACCGCGCGCCCCGCCAAACCTCCAAAGGCTCTGACGGTGAGCTTCGAAACTTGCGCTTAGAGCTTAAGGTGCTGGCGGATGTCGGGCTTTTGGGGTTGCCCAATGCGGGTAAGTCTACATTTATACGCTCGGTGTCTGCCGCTACGCCCAAGGTGGCGGACTATCCGTTTACCACGCTGGTGCCTAACCTGGGCGTGGTCAGCGTGCAGGCGCACCAGAGTTTTGTGATTGCGGATATTCCCGGCCTGATTGAGGGTGCCGCAGAAGGTGCAGGTTTAGGCATTCGTTTTCTGAAGCACCTGGTTCGTACCCGTTTACTGCTGCACCTCGTAGATGTGGCGCCTTACGATGGTTCCTCGCCAGCCCATGCGGTAAATACGATTGTCCATGAGCTGGAGAAGTTCAGTGAAACCCTGGCGAACCGGGATCGTTGGTTGGTGCTGAACAAGGTTGATATGGTGCCGGAAGAAGAGCGCGAAGCTCACTGCCAGGCGATTGTTGATGAGCTTGGCTGGCAGGGCCCGGTTTTCCGTATTTCAGCGTTGAGTGGTGAGGGCACCAAGCCGCTGACTCAGGCGGTTATGCGCTGGATTGAAGAGCGTGCCGAAGAAGAGGCCGAGAATCCTGAAGTTGCCGAGCAGGAAGCTGCAAGACGCCAGCGCATGGACGAAGAGGCTAGGGCGGGCATAGAGGAAGAAAAGCAGGCTCGTCGGGCTGCCCGCGAAGATGACGATGATGACGATCACGACGTCGAGGTGGTGTACGCGCCGGATTAAACTCCGGCCTTTTGATGCCTGAGCTACCCTGGTAAACCGAAAGAGACAGTACCTGTATCATGACAGAACGTACCCAGCTGCATCAGGCTCGCCGCCTGGTGGTTAAAATCGGAAGTGCTTTGCTGACCAACGATGGCCGAGGCTTGGATGTGGAGGCGCTGGGGCTTTGGGTTGATCAGATGGCTGCGCTGGTAAAGCAGGGCGTTGAGTTAGTGGTGGTTTCCTCGGGCTCGGTGGCGGAGGGGATGAGTCGCCTGGGTTGGAAGCAACGCCCAGAGCAGTTGCATGAGTTGCAGGCCGCTGCCGCCGTAGGCCAGATGGGGTTGGTTCAAACTTGGGAGGCTCAGTTTAAACGCCACGGCATTCATACCGCCCAGATTTTGCTGACCCACGACGACCTTTCCGATCGCAAGCGCTACCTGAATGGTCGCAGTACTCTCAGAGCGTTGCTCGATTTCGGCGTAGTGCCTATCGTGAACGAGAACGATACGGTCGTTACCGACGAGATACGTTTTGGTGATAACGACACTCTGGGCGCGCTGGTTACGAATGTGGTTGAGGCTGATGGTCTGATTATTCTCACCGACCAGCTTGGCCTGTTTGATAAAGACCCGCGCAAGCACTCGGATGCTAGCTTGATTACAGAGCGGTTTGCGGGTGATCGTGAGCTTGACGCCATGGCCGGTGGCAGCGCCGGTGTGCTAGGCCGCGGCGGTATGCAAACCAAGCTTCGTGCTGCGCGTTTGGCTGCGCGATCCGGGGCGTTCACGGTAATTGCAGGCGGTCGTATTGAAGGTGTCCTCAGTCGGTTGCGCCAGGGTGATGTTGTTGGCACCTTGCTGCTTCCAGAACAAGGTCGCATTGCTGCACGCAAGCAGTGGCTAGCCAGTCATTTGCAGACACGGGGCAGGCTAACGTTGGATGATGGTGCTGTGAAAGTTCTTCGCCAGGGGGGCCGTAGCCTGCTTCCTGTAGGTGTTCAGGGTGTTGTCGGGCAGTTTCGGCGTGGCGAGATGGTGTCGTGTGTGGGGCGCGATGGTAATGAGGTTGCGCGCGGGCTTGTAAATTATGATGCGGATGAGGCTCGTGCAATCGCTGGTCGATCAAGCAACAGTATTGCCGATATTTTGGGGTATATTTCCGATGAGGAAATGATTCACCGAGATAATATGGTGATTATCTAAACCAAAAAAAACCGGCTGAAGGCCGGTTTTTTTATTCGCAACAAGAGCTTTCTAACGCTGGGCGCTATCAGGCGCTCTTCAGCGCTTTGATCTTGGTGACCATGCGGCTCTTCTGGCGGGCAACTTTGTTCTTGGTGAAGATGCCTTTGTTGACCATGCTGTCCATAATTGGCTGAGCAGCTTTGAAGGCAGCCTGAGCTTCGTCATGGTTGCCAGACTCAATCTTTGCCTGAACTTTTTTCATATATGTGCGGGTCATGGAACGCAGGCTGGCATTGTGCTTGCGGTTCTTCTCGTTCTGACGTGCGCGCTTTTTGGCTTGCGGGGTATTTGCCACCGTAAAACTCCTGAAGTACTGAAAGTTCGTTACTGAATGATTCGTACGGAAATCCCTGGGTAATATACTATCCAGAGGCTTCCTAAAATCGCGGGCGCGCCGAAACCAGCGCGTCGAAATAAATGACGCGGAACTATGCCGCTCAAACCTGCAAATGTCAATACCGAGCACCATATGGTGCCCACGGCAGAAAAGGCCTGTGGTAAACTCGCCGCTCGCCGGACACGGGTGTAGCAGGGGAGCACGTAATTCCCGAAACACCTAGCCGAAAGAGTGCGCAACCCGGAAAATCTCGCATGTCATCGCAGCCCACAATGCCTCCAGAAAAACAGCCCCCAGCCAAGGCGCCCGGTCTACTTCGTTCTTCCGGTTTGGTGGGCATTATGACCATGTTTTCCAGGGTACTGGGCTTGGTGCGCGATATGGTGATTGCCCGGTATTTTGGCGCCGGTGCCGGGGCGGATGCGTTCTTTGTTGCGTTTAAAATTCCTAATTTTCTGCGCCGGCTTTTTGCTGAAGGTGCTTTTTCTCAAGCGTTTGTGCCTGTGCTCTCATCCTACCGAGCGAAACATTCGGTTTCAGATGTGAAGCGTTTAGTGGATGCGGTCGCCGGTTCTTTGGGGCTGGTGTTGCTGGGCATTACGCTGGTTGCCATGCTAGGAGCGCCGCTTCTTACTGCAGTTTTTGCGCCCGGCTTTCTGGATGATGACGTTAAGTTCGCGCTGACCAGCGACATGCTGCGTATTACCTTCCCGTATTTGCTGATGATTTCCTTGACGGCGTTCGCTGGGGGTATTCTCAACAGTTATGACCGCTTTGCGGTGCCTGCCTTTACACCTGTTTTACTCAACCTCGCGATGATTGGCGCGGCGGTTTATCTCACGCCCCTGATGAGTGAGCCAATTATGGCTCTGGCTTGGGGTGTGTTTATTGCCGGCGCGTTGCAGCTGTTTTTCCAGCTGCCATTCCTGATGCGGTTAGGGCTTATGCCGCGCCCCCGGGTTGATTATCGGCACGAAGGTGTCAGCCGTATACTCAAGCTAATGGTTCCCGCGCTTTTTGGCGTGTCGGTCAGCCAAATAAACCTTCTTCTGGATACGGTTTTGGCGTCGTTCCTGCAAACCGGCAGCGTCTCCTGGCTGTATTATTCCGATCGGCTTTCTGAGTTACCTTTGGGGGTGTTCGGAATTGCCATTGCAACGGTTATCCTTCCAAGTTTGTCCCGCAAACACGCAGCTGCATCCAATGACCAGTTTGCGGCTACGCTGGACTGGGCCGTGCGCGCGGTGCTGATCATAGGGGTCCCTTCAGCCTTGGCATTGGTGTTGCTGGCTGAACCACTGATAGCAACACTGTTTCATTACGGTGAGGTCACCGATAGAGACGTGGCCATGTCGGCTCAAAGCTTACGGGCGTACTCCGCCGGACTGCTGGCTTTTATGGTCATCAAGGTGCTGGCGCCGGGCTTTTTCGCGCGGCAGGATACCCGTACCCCGGTCAAAATCGGGATCATTGCCATGGTTGCCAATATGGTGTTCAACTTGGCTCTGATTGTCCCTCTGGCCCATGCGGGCCTGGCGTTGGCTACGTCTTTATCGGCATGGCTTAATGCAGTTTTGCTATGGCGTGGCCTCAAACGCCAGGGTGCCTGGAAAAGCCAGCCAGGCTGGGGGAAATACCTCATGCAAATTGGCTTGGCAAATGCTGCCATGGTTGCCGTTATTCTGTGGTTGAATTATCCGGTTATGCGCTGGTTGTCGGCTGATGGTATCGAGCGTTCGTTGTATATGGGCGTGCTGGTTGTGGCAAGCGCAAGCGCCTACTTCATTGTTCTGGCCCTGACCGGGGTGCGGGTAAGACATTTTCGCCAGAGGTAAGGTATAATCGCGCGTTTTCTCACCAGCGCTTTGGACACTTACCAAGCGCTGAAAGCCAACTGGCAAATGAAGGTTCGCATTGCATGCGTCTGATCCGGGGCCTGACCAACCTGAAAATGCTTTCCAGGCAGGTGGATTCACCGCTGGCAGAAGGCTGTGTGGCCACCATAGGCAACTTTGATGGTGTTCATCTGGGCCATCAAACCATTATTGATCAAGTAAAAAGCAAAGCCGAGGCTTTGAGCTTGCCTTCGGTTGTCATGGTTTTTGAGCCACAGCCCAGGGAATTCTTTCAGGGTATGGAAGCGCCTCCCCGGCTTATGGGGTTCCGGCAGAAGCTGGAAACGCTGATGGCGGCGGATATTGATATTGTGCTTTGCCTAAAGTTTGATGAAACCTTTCGTGGCTATTCCGCTATGGGTTTTATTGACGATGTACTGATTGATGGGCTGGCGGTGAATTATCTTGTTGTGGGTGACGATTTCCGGTTTGGCTGCGATCGTTCCGGTGACTTTGCACTGCTGGAAGACGTCGGGAAAACCGCAGGGTTTTCCGTTGAAAATACCCGCACAGTAACCGTTGCAGGCGAGCGCGTAAGCAGCACGAGAATCCGCAACCTGCTGCAAAACAATCAGCTGAAAAAAGCCGCTTCCCTGCTTGGGCGCCCTTATCGCGTTCGGGGTCGCGTGGTCTATGGCCGGCAACTGGGGCGCCGCATCGGGTCGCCTACTGCGAATATCCTGTTGCGCCATATGCCCGCCTTGCGGGGTGTTTACGTTGTCGGCGTTAAACTTGATGACGGAACCACCCACGACGGCATAGCCAATATCGGCCTGCGCCCGACGGTTGATGGCAAGCAACCAGCACTGGAAGTGCACCTGTTTGACTTTACTGGCACACTTTACGGCCAGCGTATTGACGTTGTTTTCCGCCACGGATTGCGGGATGAAGAAAAATTTGAATCCATCGATGCGCTGAAAGCGCAGATTGCCAGGGATTTCGACGCCGCAAGAGCGTGGCTGGCCGAACACTCTGGATAAAGCAACACTGACCCAAACTGACCAAAAGAGTACGCACACAAACCATGAGCGACTATAAGCACACTCTGAATCTGCCGGAAACCGCGTTTCCCATGCGCGGCAACCTAGCCAACCGTGAGCCTGAGATGCTCAAGCGGTGGCAGGATCTGAACGTATACGCCAATCTGCGCCAGCAGCGCGAAGGGCGTGAAAAGTTCATCCTTCACGATGGCCCTCCCTACGCCAACGGCAGCATTCACATTGGTCATGCGGTTAACAAAATCCTGAAGGATATGATTGTTAAGTCCCGCGGTTTCATGGGCTTTGATGCGCCGTACGTGCCGGGCTGGGATTGCCACGGCCTGCCGATTGAGCACAAGGTTGAGCAAAAAATTGGCAAGGCCGGTGGAAAAGTCGACTACAAAACCTTCCGCCAGGCTTGTCGGGATTACGCCACCAAGCAGATCGCCGGACAAAAAGCCGACTTTATCCGCCTGGGTGTGATGGGTGAGTGGGATAAGCCATACCTCACCATGGATCCAAAAGTGGAAGCGGGCATTGTGCGTGCCTTGGGTAAGATCGTCGCTAAGGGGCACTTGGTACGAGGGTACAAGCCGGTTTACTGGAGTGTGGTAGGTCAGTCCGCACTGGCAGAGGCCGAAGTGGAATATCAGGACAAGACATCCACGCAGATTGATGTGCGTTTCACAGCGGTAGATCAGGGCAAAGCCTTGGCGTTGTTTGGCACAGACAAGGGCGAAGGCGACGTGTCCGTGGTTATCTGGACCACTACGCCATGGACCATTCCTGCCAACCAGGCGGTCTCGCTCAATGCCGATCTGGATTATGCGCTGGTACAGGTGGACGCGGGCAACGGCCCTGAACGCATGATTCTGGCAGCAGCCATGGTCGAAGGTGTTATGGCACGCTGGGAAGTTACGGATTTTGAAGTGCTAGGCACCTGCCTGGGCGCAGATCTTGAGCATCTTTCGTTGCACCACCCGATCTATGACAAGCAGGTACCTGCAATCATGGGTGATCACGTGTCTATCGATGCCGGTACCGGCGCCGTTCATACAGCGCCTGATCACGGTATGGAAGACTTTGTGGTTGGCAAGATCTACGGCATTGGCACTCTGAACATGGTTCAGGCCGATGGTACCTACACCAACGCTACCGGTGAGTTTGCAGGCGTGCATGTCTATAAGGCAGACGATCCGGTATGTGACGCGCTCGCCCGTGAAGGCAAGCTGGTACGCAAAGAAAAGTTCCGCCACAGCTTTCCCCATTGCTGGCGCACCAAAACACCGCTGATCTACCGCGCGACGCCGCAGTGGTTTATCAGCATGGAGAAAGAAAATCTCCGGGCGGACGCACTGGAAGCCATCAAAGGCGTGCGCTGGGTTCCCGCCTGGGGCCAAAATCGCATTGAAGGCATGTTTCAACAGTCTCCTGACTGGTGTGTTTCACGTCAGCGCACCTGGGGCGTGCCGATCACCCTGTTTATTCACAAAGAAACTCAGGAGCTGCATCCAGATACCCAGGCTCTTATTGAAACAGTCGCCAACGCTATCGAACGCGATGGTATTGATGCTTGGTATGAGATTGATGCCCGTGAATTGTTGGGCGACGATGCCGACCACTATGAAAAAGTTCTGGACACACTGGATGTATGGTTCGATTCCGGTGTGACCCACGAATCTGTGTTGCGCGTGCGCCCAGAGCTGGGCCAGTTCCCGGCTGACTTGTACCTGGAGGGTTCGGACCAGCACCGCGGCTGGTTCCAGTCGTCGTTGAAAACCTCAATCGCCATGAACGGCGTTGCGCCATACCGCCAGGTGCTCACTCACGGTTTTACCGTGGATGGCAAAGGCCTCAAGATGTCCAAATCTTTGGGCAATGTTATCGCGCCTCAGGAAGTGATGAACGAACTGGGTGCCGACATTCTCCGTTTGTGGGTTTCAGCAACGGATTACAGCGGCGAGATGACGGTGTCCAAAGACATCCTGCGGCAAACCGCAGACGGCTACCGCCGTATTCGCAACACCTCGCGTTTCTTGCTGAGCAACCTTACCGGCTTTGATCCAAAGCAGCATATGGTGGCTCCGGACGACATGATTGCACTGGATCGCTGGATGGTAGATCGTGCCTTGCAGTTGCAGAGCGAACTGCATGACGACTATGAGAACTACGACTTCCTGCGAATTTACCAGAAAGTGTACAGCTTCTGTGAAGCCACGCTTGGTGGCTTCTATCTCGACATCATCAAGGATCGCCAGTACACCACCCAGGCTGATAGCGTGGCGCGCCGCTCCTGCCAGACAGCGCTGTATCACGTAGCCGAGGCACTTGTGCGCTGGATTGCACCGATTCTGAGTTTCACCGCAGATGAAATTTGGCAGCACTTGCCCGGAGAGCACGGGGATACCGTGTTTTACGAAACCTGGTACCAGGGTTTGGCAGAACTACCAGAAAGCGTTGAGCTAGGTCGCGAATACTGGCGCCGGATTTACAGCGTGAAAGAAGCTGTAAACAAGCGCCTGGAAGAGTCCCGTGTGCGTGGTGAAATCAAAGGTTCGCTAAGTGCCGAAGTGACGCTCTACTGTGGGGGTGATTTGGCCGCCGATTTAGAGAAACTTGGCGAAGAGCTCCGTTTTGTGCTGATTACTTCCGAAGCAACGGTGAAGCCATTATCAGAAGCCGGCAGTGCCGAAATGACCAGCTACGAAGGTTTACGCGTATTGGTCAGCCCTGCAGCTAACACCAAGTGCGAGCGCTGCTGGCACCATCGGGAAGATGTGGGCACTCACGCTGGGCACGAGGATCTGTGCGGCCGCTGTGTAACCAACGTGGAAGGGGCGGGCGAAACCCGGTCCTTTGCTTAATGGATGCAGCAATAATGCGTGAGAAAATAACCGGAACCCAGCTGAAGTGGCTCTGGCTGGCTGCACTGGTCGTTGTAATCGATCTGGGTACCAAGGCTATGGCTACGGCCATGCTGACTTATGGCGACCCAGTGCCGGTTATCCCCATGTTTAACCTGACGCTGTTGCACAACACTGGCGCAGCATTCAGCTTTCTTGCGGGTGCGGCCGGCTGGCAGCGCTGGTTTTTCGTGACACTGGCGTTGGTGGTCAGTGTGGTACTGGTTGGCTGGCTGAGAAACTTGCAGCGCCATGAAACCTGGTCGGCCATTGCTATTGTTCTGATTTTAGGCGGTGCCCTTGGCAACGTGTACGACCGGGTTGTGCACGGTTATGTTGTCGACTTCCTGCATTTCTATTGGCAAGACTGGCACTTTCCCGCATTTAATCTGGCCGACACAGCCATTACCATAGGCGCAGCCATGATGATTCTTGATATGTTCCGCAAGCCTACTGATTCTGGTACGCCTGCGAACGGGAGCGAATAAGTCCATGAAAGAACTGCCTGTAGATAAGGGGACGCGTGTAACCCTGCATTTTGCGTTGAAGTTTGAAAACGGCGACGTGGTTGATACTACCTTCGACAAAGACGCAGCAACGCTGGAAGTTGGCGATGAAAGCCTGCCGGAGAACTTTGAAGCCTACTTGATGGGTATGAAAGCCGGCGACAAGGCGAGCTATCAGGTGCCGCCTGAAAAAGCCTTTGGCCAACACAATCCAAACAACCTGCAAACCTTCAAGCGACACGAATTCAGTGCCGATATGGTGCTGGAGCCGGGTGTGATGATCTCTTTTGCAGATGCGCGCCAGCAAGAGTTACCAGGCATGGTGAGCCGTGTGGAAGGTGATGAGGTGGAGGTTGACTTCAATCATCCGCTGTCTGGACGTACACTGACATTTGACGTAGAAATTGTTGACGTAGAACCGGCAGGGCAGACGCACTGACTATGCAAATCAGACTGGCAAACCCCCGTGGATTTTGTGCAGGCGTAGATCGCGCCATCGAGATTGTAAATCGCGCTCTGGATGTATTCGGTGCGCCGATATACGTGCGCCACGAAGTTGTGCATAACAAGTTTGTTGTGGACAACCTTCGCAATCGCGGCGCTGTTTTCGTGGACGAACTGGATGAAGTGCCAGACGACAAGCTGGTTATCTTCAGCGCCCACGGTGTTTCCCAGGCGGTACAGGACGAAGCAGCCCGCCGTGGCCTCAAAGTGTTCGACGCCACATGCCCGCTGGTCACCAAAGTGCACCTGGAAGTTATGCGTTACAGCCGCGATGGCCGCGAATGCGTGCTTATTGGCCACCAGGGCCACCCAGAAGTGGAAGGCACCATGGGCCAGTACGATCACAGCACTGGCGGCAATATTTACCTGGTTGAAAACGAGGCAGACGTTTCACGGCTGGAAGTAAACGACCCGGCCCATGTCTCCTACGTTACCCAAACCACGCTCTCCATGGACGACACCGCCCGCGTGATCGACGCACTGCGTGAGCGATTCCCCGAAATAGAAGGCCCACGTAAAGACGACATCTGCTACGCCACCCAGAACCGCCAGGATGCCGTAAAACAACTGGCCGGCGACTGTGACCTGATGTTGGTTGTGGGTTCCCCGAATAGCTCCAACTCCAACCGCCTGCGCGAACTTGCAGAGCGCATGGGTACGCCTGCCTACCTGATCGACGAAGCCTCCCAGATTGATCCGCAATGGCTGGAAGGTAAAGAATCGGTTGGCGTAACCGCGGGTGCTTCTGCCCCGGAAGTGTTGGTTAATGACGTGATTGCCCGCCTGCGAGATCTTGGGGGCAATGTGCCTGAGGAAATTGCAGGGCGTGAGGAGAATATTGTGTTCTCTATGCCTAAGGAATTGCGGATAGAGGCTGTTGAGGTTCAATGACCTCTGCCTCTTAGGCTCTGGTTTGCAATAAAAAAGCGTGATTTCGATCACGCTTTTTTATTGCAAAAATGCCACTCGTCACTCGTTACTCACCGTTTGTCGTTTCCTGGTATTTATTCACATGAGAGTTTTGTAATCTGAAATTGAAATTATCAGAGGTTCTGGTTTTATGCGTGTCCGGATAAGTAGTGGTTTTACGCTGATTGAACTAATGGTCACTCTTGCTGTGGTTGGAATTGTTGCGACCATAGCGGTGCCAGCGATGAGCGATATGGTCACCCGTAGCCGCACAACTGCAGCCTTTAATGAGCTTCAGGGTTTGGTCGGGTATGCGCGAAGCGAGTCGGCCAAGTCGCCAGGGGAGCCTGTCTTGCTGTGTTCATCCAATAATGGCACGAGCTGTACGGGCCAAGCTGACTGGAATGTTGGGTGGCTGGTCGCTCGTGATGTCAACGGTAATGGAAGTGTTGATTCCGGCGAGGCAGTGCTGAAAGTTGTCGGAGCTATGCCTGCCGGGATAAACCTAAAAGTGAAGGCTGGAGCTAGCACCAATTTTAACACCGCATCTATATCTTTGGCTCGAAACGGCGCGCCAGCAGCCGGTAACCAAATAACATTCAAACTATGCGATGCCTTCGGTGCAAGCGAAGCTAGGGGCGTGATTCTATCTGTATCTGGGCAAGCCCGGGCCGCTGCACGTGACAATAACGGAAACCGCGAAGATCATAATAACGTCGACTTTCAGTGTTGATTCAGGATCCAGGAATAAATTCATGAATAACGACAAAGCACAAATAATGGAACCTCCGGGCCGACAAAGCGGTATGACATTGATAGAGATTCTGGTCACCGTGATCGTTCTCTCTATTGGTCTTCTGGGAATGGCCAGCCTTACAGTGGGCAGCCTTAAGAATAATCAGGGCGCTTTTTTGCGTACCCAGGCGACTATCCTTGCTTACGACATGGCTGACCGAATGAGATCAAACACCGCTGAAGCTATTAGCGGAAGTTACGACAATGCCTCAACCACCAGCGCCCCAAGTGCGCCAACTTGTGGTGCCAAAGGTTGCACCGGGGCAGAAAGAGTGGCAGCTGATATTCAGGCGTGGAAGCAACAGATAGAAGGAGCTAGTGGGAATATGGCGATGTTACCCGGAGGCGAGGGGGCTATATCCGGCGGCGGTGGCCCAACAAACGCAGGGAATACGTTTGCGATTACAATTACTTGGAAGGAAGATCGCTGGAATGAGACCAAGGGGACTATGTCGACAGAAGACCAGCAAACCGTTGTTGAGTTTACATTATGAGTGATTCTAAACGTGATGACTTAGCTGTCTTGAAAACACCGATCGCGGTTCAGTCAGGTCTTTCACTGGTTGAACTCATGATTGCGCTCGCCCTGAGTGTTACTCTCATACTCGGTATATTTACCGTTTATATGGATTCATCAAGAACAACGAGGGTCGGGGAGGCTTTAGCTCGAGTTCAGGAGTCGGGGCGTATTGGTTTAGAGATTATGTCCCAGGAAGTCCGGATGGCTGGTTATCAAGGTTGCTCCGATAGTTACACCGTTCCGGTTCGTGTCATTGCAAACAATCCACCGCCATCACTTACGCCCGTATCCGGCGAGGATAGCGTATATCTATATAATTCGGGGTTGATGGGGTGGCAGGTAACGGCAGCAACTCAGTCAAGCTGGGATAGCGGAACAGACTTCGAAGATCTTGGCATTATTGAAGACGATGCGCTGCCCGGTAGCGATGTGTTGATGGTTCAGCGTGCAAGGTTGCTTAGTGCGACAATTGCGAGCGATATGGCTCGCGCAGATGTTCCGGTACCAATCGCCGATCCTGAGGGGCTTTTTGGGTCAAGTGCGGCGTTTAGCTCGGGCTCTTTGCTAATGGTTGCTGGCTGCGAATCTGCAGATGTTTTTCGGATAACCAATAACCCCTCTGGCTCGGTGGCGCACGCAGCGTCAGCAAATAGCAGCGACCGGTTATCTTCGGCCTATACAGCCGATGAGGATGCAGAAATTTATTCGCTTGAGAGTACCGTTTTTTTCGTTGCTGATACCGGCCGAGAAGATGATCAAGGCAACAGTATCTCTGCGCTTTACCGAGCCAAAAACAGCTTTCCCAACAGTACAACGCCAAGCTTTCAGCGCGAGGAACTTGTTGAGGGCGTAGAAGCGTTAAAGGTTCATTACGGTCTTAGAACGGACGCGAGTAGCAACACCATTAACTACGTTGACGCATCGGGCGTAACTGCCGATGACTGGAAAGATGTTGTGACTGTTCGTGTTGGCATGTTGGTAAGTGCTGCGGGTAACGCCTTACAACAGGATGACAGCCAGACATACGAGCTGCCAGGCATGGTGTTTGTCGCCGACAATCCAGCCGCAGGGCAGCAGGCGCATGCGGCAGACAGGCGTTTACGCAAGGCCTTTGTCAGTACATTAGATATCAGAAATCGACAGTGCGGCGAATTCAAACAGTTCGGGACAACTGATCAGTGGGAGTGGGCAACTGCAGACAATAATGGTGGAGATGGTGACCCATGCAACTAATAAATAGAGAAATGAAGCCCGGTTTAATGCGTTTTTCAGATTCTCCAAGAATGAAAAGGGGGCAGCGCGGCGCTGCACTGATTATCAGCTTGGTTATATTACTGGTTATAACCGTTATCGGGCTGACCAGTATGAAAACATCAATTCTTCAGGAACGGATGTCGGCCAACGCGCAAAACGCACGACAGGCTTTTTTGGCGGCGGAAGCGGCGAGTCAAGACCTTTTTAGGAAGCTAGAGCCGATGAACTCCAGCTCGACTGAATGGAAGCGAGCTTTGGATGCGCTAGATGCTGGTATACGAGTTGCCACCACACCCGTGGCATATGGTGGAGCAGGGTCGGGCAAAGCAGCTACTGCCGAGCTACGATATCTCGGCGAAGCGAATCTGGTTGAGGGGCACTCATTTGGAGAAGATATAGAAACGTTTCGCCAGCGCTATGAACTTATTGGGGATGCGACAGTTACAGGTACAGGAGCCCGAAGCAATGTGGTTCGTGGCGTGAGCGTTGTTTTTTATTGAGACTCAGGTCTGCTTCAACAAGGCCGTATTAGTTAGAGGCGTAACAAATGAAAATATCCAACTTAGTGTTTTTCTCCGTAATTCTTGGTCTTGGGCAGATCGCACAGGCTCAGCAGCCTGAATTTTACAATGGCGAGATCGTTACTATTGAAGATGGCATAGAGGCTCACCGCGTTTACCCCGTAGCGACTTCCGATAATAAGGTCATAGAAGTTAGAGTTTCTGAATGTGAGGGGTGTTTATTTGACACATATACTCCAGCAAAATCTATTGAGTTTTTTGTTGGAGAAAAGGCGGTTGAGGTGGCAGTAGCGACTAAAGTTTCTTCCAAATATTCTGCTGTAGTATTAATCGATCATGTGACCCGAAAGGTCAATTCAGTATATTACAATAGCCGGGTTGTTGGAGGTGAGATGTGAGGTTTTTTAAAAGTAAATACGTGCACTTTTTCGCGTCTCTTTTTCTCTCGTTGTCGGCATCATTTTCTTGGGCTGACGATACCGAAATATTTTTCAATATTGAATCGCAAACCAGTATTAGGCCAAACATTTTGTTCATTCTCGATAATTCTGGGAGTATGAGAAGCAAAATGGACGTAGTGATTCCCAAAGACGGCGTCTACAATCCGAATAAGGATTACAGTGGTCGTTTTTCAAAAAGTCATGTTTATTATAAGCAAGATGGTGATTGGTATGAGGTTAGACGCTCGGTAATCCGGTGCAGTGACCTATTAAATAGAATTGATCAGGTTGGTGAGCTCAAAAGCTATAGAATGGCCTACTATTATAGAAATAAATGGAATAGCTTTGATGAGGATGACGTTAATAATAGTACTACTGACTGCCAAGCGGATGGAGATACCAATCTTAACTGGGGTTTGTTTGATCTTCGAGACTATTTTTCTGCCAATTATCTCAACTGGGAGAACTCTGGTACCGAAACCGTCAGAATGACTCGCATGGAAATTATGCAGGGTGTCGCCCGAAATCTTGCAGATACTGTTACCGGCGTAAATATAGGCTTGATGACCTTTAACCTGAACCAGGCATCCGAAGGTGGGCGGGTTCTAAATAACGTGAGGGATGTTAAGACCAATGCAGATGATTTTAAAGATGAAGTGGATGCACTGTATCCATCCACAAATACGCCGTTATCAGAAACTTTGTTTGGTGCGATGCGATATTATCAAGGTGGAAAGCCATTTCTAGATAAAAATCCTAGGGGTGAGACAATTTCAAATGGTAAATATATATCGCCTATAGAACTTGAATGCCAGTCTAATAACATCATTCTCTTGACAGACGGTGAGCCAACAGCAGATACGAATCATAATGGTGAAATGGGGAGAGAAATCGGTACATCTTGTTCCGGGAACTGCCTCGATGAGATTGCCGGGTATATGAAGAATAATGATATGTCCGCCGCTTATGCCGGTGACCAAACTGTGACTACATATACAGTTGGGTTTGATATTAATGACTCTCTACTCGGGAAGGCTGCAACAGCTGGGGGAGGGAAATACTATCAAGCGAATGATGCGGTTCAATTGGCAGGAGCGTTCGACGATATTGTTAGAAGTGTTCTTGAAACCAGTAGTACGTTCGTTGCACCTGGTGTTGCGGTTAACTCATTTAATCGCCTGAATCATTTTGATGCGCTGTATTACTCTGTTTTCGAACCCGATACCCGACCCCTCTGGGAAGGAAACCTGAAGCGTTACAAGATTTCCAACGATGGGGAAATTGTGGATGCCAACGGCAACCAGGCAATAGATTCAGCAACAGGTTTTTTTAAGGATGGGGCACAAAGTTGGTGGGCGCTGGCGCCAGACGGGAAAGCCGTAACGGCCGGAGGAGTTCGTTCAAAACTGCCTGGCGCAACGAATAACAGAAAGGTCTACACCTGGATCAAGGGAAAAAACCTGACAGCCGACGACAATCTTATTGCCACCTCCAACACTGATTCACTAACGAAAGCGCTTCTAGGCAATAGCAGTATGAGTGATGCTGAGCAGAAGGAGTTGATACGCTGGATTCGTGGTGAGGATGTCATGGATGAGAACGGTAATGGCCAGACCAACGATGCCCGTAAGTTTGTCTCGGATCCCTTGCATTCGGAGCCGAAACTGATTGTTTACGGTGGCACCGAGGCCAGCCCGGATACGGCCGTGTTTTTTGGCGATAACCAAGGTTATCTCCATGCAATTAATGGTGAAACCGGCGAGTCCTATTTCGCATTTATGCCGGCTGAGTTACTGAAGAACCAAAAAACTTTTATGCAGAACAGCGACACGGTAGCGGATCGGATCTACGGCATGGACGGATCTGTAGTCAGTTGGATAAAAAATCCGAACGGAGATGTTAAAGCGGCTGACGGTGATCATGTATACCTTTATACCGGCATGCGCCGGGGTGGTCGCAGTTACTATGCATTAGACGCCACCGACAGGTCAGCGCCAAAGGCCCTGTGGGACATATCCGGAGGTACAGGGGAATTTGCGGAGTTGGGCCAGAGCTGGTCTACACCAGTCAAGAGCAAGATAAATATCGACGGGGATGTTAAGGATGTTCTGTTTTTTGCCGGAGGGTACGATGCGAATCAGGATAACGCGACTACCCGGACTGAGGATACTATGGGGCGCGCCTTGTACATCGTAGATGCTGAGACCGGCAAACGGCTTTGGTGGGCAGGCCCAAAAGGTTCAAATGCTAATCTAAAGCTTGGTGAGATGAAGTACAGCATGCCCGCATCCCCCAAAGTCCTTGATATAGATGGTGACGGTCTTGCAGACCAAGTTTATATCGGGGATATGGGGGGGCAAATTTGGCGTTTCGATATGAATAATGGCAGCTCTGCAGGTAGTCTGGCCTACGGTGGACGCATTGCAGATTTTGCAGGCGATAATGAGGCGAGTGCCCGACGCTTTTACCATACCCCTGATCTCTCGATCAGCCGATATTGGGGAAAGCGTTATCTGAGCCTAATGATTGGATCGGGCTACCAGGCACACCCCTTGAATAAGGTGATCAAAGATCGGGCATATATGCTTCGAATCCCGGCACTGTTTGGGGCGCCAGTTGATCCGAGCTCAGGTGATGTGGCCTATGCCACTCTTACAGAGAGCGATCTGTTTGATACCACAGACAATAAAATCGGGCAGGGCACCGATGCGGAGAAACTTGCTGCCGAGGAAAGCCTGGCTGAGGCCAGTGGCTGGATGATCGAGCTTGAGAATACGGGAGAAAAAATATTGTCATCAAGCATTGTGGTGGGTGGAACAGCTACATTTACAACGTACGAACCCGCTGCAGCACTATCTGCGTGTGCGCCGTCGACGGGCCGTTCACGCCTTTATTCGGTGGTACTCCGTGATGGCAAGCCTGCTCGGAATCGCGACGATGTTGATCCTGATTCAGAACCGACCAAGGACGACCGCGATCAGGATGTAGAAGTCCCAGGCTTCCCTGCGCCTAAACTGCTAAGAACTGAAGAGGGGGCGTTCATTTGTGTGGGTACTAGCTGTGAGCCGGTAGAGGACAGCAGCACCTTTACTCAAACATTCTGGAGGGAAGCTGAGTGATTGAATTCAGGAGTCGAGCACATAACGGCTTTACTTTGATAGAGCTGATGATTGTGGTGGCTATTATCGGCATTCTTGCTGCCGTGGCTTATCCTTCTTATCAGGAGTATGTGAAATCCTCTCGGCGGGCGGAAGCGCAATCCGCGCTCATGGGGTTGGCTGCGGCGATGGAACGGCACTTTACAGTGAGCAACACCTACAAAGGTGCGGGATCAGGTGGAGGTGACACTGGTGCGCCAAGTATTTATTACGATCAGGTGCCCAATGGAGGGGGCACTGCATACTATAATCTGACTATCGAAAGCGCGTCGGATGCAGCGTTCCTGGTAAAAGCAACCCCCGCGAACGCTCAAGCGGGGGATGGTTTTTTGGATTTGAATAATCAAGGCATCAGGCGCTGGGATAGAGACAATAGCGGTGGCATAGGCACCGGAGAGACGACCTGGAAAAAATAGAAGTTGATCTTGGGGTTAGCACTGGATCAGAGCGCCCCAAGATAGCCGTATTTTATTATCAAGGTCTTTATCATGAACCGCGCGAAAGCGGCCGCCACGGTTGACGGTGAGGTAGCTCATTGGCTGCCGTGAATTCTGTTCCGGGCATGCGATCAATGAGCCGCTGGCTCCATGAATAAGACCTTTGGGGCCGAATGTTAAGTAGCCCCGCCCACCTGTGCGGGATTTAATGCGGTAATTTGATACAGGCTGAATGAATTTCCAAACGGTGCTCTCATCCGGCTGTAGATCCTTATCGCCGTCTGGAAATATCGCTGCGGGTAATGTCCAGTCGTCAATGCACCGATTGTTGGAAGACAGCGGACATATGGTTACAAGAGTTCCGGTATGTATCGCTTGTGAGCGAGCAAATGAAAAGGCTCCGTGATAGGTCGCGATCAGCTCTCGCTGGCGCGACTTGGTAATTTCGCGATCCATTGCAGGAACTGCCATACTGAAAGTTATGGATAGAACGATTAGTGTGATTAACAGCTCAACGAGTGTTAATCCTTTGTTTTGAGAAATGGTCATGTAGCCTCCTTGGCAAATTAATGGCTTTCATCCTGAAAGCCTCTCTATTATTCACTCCATCCCCAACTTCTTCAACCGATACCGCAACGCCCGAAAACTAATCCCCAGCTTCTTCGCCGCGGCTGTTTTATTCCACCGAGTCGCCTCCAGCGCTTTCTCAATAGCTTGGCGCTCAATAGATTCCAGGTAGCCCTCAAGGTCAATATCACCCTCCGGCACCAATGTCGGGCAGGCATCGGTGATGACCGTGCCACCGGAGATGCCAGATTCTGTCGCCATCCCGTTACCCAGGTGTAAATCAGAGGCTCTAATTTGCTCTGCATCACATAGGGTAAAGGCGCGCTCAAGGATGTTCTCTAGCTCTCGCACGTTGCCGGGGAAGTCATGTTCTTTCAGCCGATCGACAGCATCCGGAGTGAGGGTTGCCGCATCGCATTCATACTCCCGGGCAATCCTCTGCAGTATGTGATTGGCCAGAAGCGCTATATCATCTGTGCGATCCCGCAGCGGTGGCACGGCCAGTTCGATTACGTTGATCCGGTAAAACAGATCCTGCCGGAAGCTCCCCTCTTGAACCAGCTCTGCCAAGTTTTTGTGAGTGGCACTCAGCAGGCGTATGTCCACAGGCATTTCTTTGGTATCGCCCACCGGGCGTACTGCTTTTTCCTGAATAGCTCGCAGCAGTTTTACCTGCATGGCCAGGGGCAGGTCGGCGACTTCGTCGAGAAACAGTGTGCCGCCGTTGGCTGAGCGGAAGAGCCCATCTTTGTTTTCAACGGCGCCGGTAAAGCTGCCTTTTTTGTGGCCGAAAAATTCACTTTCCATTAATTCCGAAGGAATGGCGCCACAGTTAACGGCGATAAAGGGCCCGTCATTGCGGGGACCTTGCAGGTGAATCATTCGTGCCACCAGCTCCTTTCCGCTACCGGATTCGCCACTGATAAACACGGGTGCCTGGCTTCTCGCGAGCTTGCGTGTTTGGTTGCGTAGCTTTTTGATTTGCAAGGAATTACCGAGCAAAAGCCCGGGTTCGTCGGTTGCCTCATCTTCTTGGGCGGCTGGCTCTGCAAGCCTCAGGGCGCTGCTCACCAGTTCTCTAAGCCGGGATAGCTCAACCGGCTTGGACACAAAATCAAATGCCCCGGCTTTTAGCGATTCGATCGCGGTATCCATGCTGCCATATGCGGTAATAACGGCAACGGGGGTCTCGGGCCGGTGTTGTTGAATCCATTGCACCAACTCAATACCGTTCCCGTCGGGCAGGTTCATGTCCGTCAGGCAAAGCTGTGGTGTATGATTTTCCAGCAGTTTGAGTGCGCTGGTAAGGTCTGGGGCTGTCAGGGTTTTAATACCCATACGGGTAAGGGTAATTTCAAGAAGATCCCGGATATCCGGTTCATCATCAACAATCAGCGCTGTGTGAGTGGTCATCTTGTTGTGTGGGTCCATGTCAGATCATTCGCCCTGGGTGGGCAAAGGTAATGCGAAAGCAGCAGCCGGCCTGGTCGTCTTCCACCAAGGACAGGTGGGCCTGATTAGCCTCGCACAGTTCCCGTGCCAGATAAAGCCCGAGGCCAGTGCCACCTTTGTCGGTGGTGTAAAACGGCTCAAAAATTGAGTGGCTGGTGCCTGTAGCAACTCCAGGGCCGAAGTCTCTTACGTCTACGTAAGCGCGTTCGCCATCGGCAGTGGCGCCCACGCGCAGTTCAATCTTGCGTTCGCCTAACTGCTGCTGACTGTAGCGCAAACCATTGTCGCATAGGTTTACCAGCACCTGCTCGATCTGGCTCTTGTCAAACCGTGCGTCAGGTACGCCGGGTGCGGTTTTCAAGATAAGGTTTGAGGGCGGGGTGGTTGTCTCTTGGGTCTGCAGGAAATCAGCCCGAAACTCCTCCAGCCAACTGACCAGATCAACCAGGTCTGCATTCGCCGGCATGCGCCGGGAAAGGCTGAGCACATTCTCGACTATACCGTTCACTCGCTTGGAGTGGCGTCGGATGATATCCAGCATCTGTTGGTCACTGACGTCAATATGAGGGGACTCCTCCATCAACTGAGCCGCATGACTTATAGCACCAAGCGGGTTGCGTATCTCGTGGGCGATGCCAGCCGTCAGCCGCCCCAGGGAGGCCAACTTCATTTGCTGGGCCTGCTGGGTCACTTTGCTCATGTCCTCTATGAACACCAGAATCTGATCGCCACGCTCTTGGTCTAGCTGGGTGAAGTTGGCCTGCAGGAGCGGTGAGGTGGGCGCTGCTTGAAACGGGTCTGTGCGTCTTTCAGGATTTTTTAGCCAGGCTTCCAGCCCTAATTTCAGGGGTTGGGGGAGGGCGCGTGATCGGGAGGCTGGTGTGCCCTTGCTTGTAGAGGCGCCAAACAGTAGCTCTTCAGCGGCGGCGTTTGCCAAGCGCATTTGGCCATATCGATCGAGTACAAGAATGCCAGTGCGCATGCGTTGTATAATTTGCTGGTTGATTTGCTCCAGTTCAACAATGCTTTGGGCCCGGCTGGTGGCGAGTGCTTCGCTGCGCATCATTCGTCGGGAGACGTATTGGAGAGTAAAGGCGGCAGCAAAGTACAGAATGCCCAGGGAGCCGGCTCGCACGATATCATCGCCGGGCCCGTTGAGGGTCAGTACTGCCCAGCCTGAAATGCTGAGCGAGCAAATTGCGGCAAGCGCCGCATAGAATGTGCCCATGCGACTTTGGGTAAGAATATTGCCCGCTGCGACGGTAACAATAACAAGATTGGCGAGCCCATTGGTGATGCCGGTGCTGGTAAATAGCAACCCATGCATGATCAGAATATCCAGGAGTATGGATAGCGTGATGTGTCGCTGTCCCGGTTGAAAGCCTGCCAACATGATGAGTGCAACAAAGCTGTTAAGCGCCAGATAGCCCACCACGCCAAACTGGTAGTAGTCCAAAAGCCGGAAGCGAGTGTCAAAATTTACCGGATCAACAAAGAGCAAGGCAACCAGCATCAGGCTGATGACCAGCCGGTAGTGATTGTAGATGCGGAATAGCTTGCCCTGCCGTGAGACGGGTGTTTTTTTGCCGGTACTGACTGCTGATACCGTATCTGTCGCCATGGTTTTCAGAAATCCGTTGTTGAGCGGAAGAAATCAATGTCGGTGCGGGGTTATAATAGCCTTTTCATGGCAATGAGTTACAGGAGCCTAAGTATGTCCGTTCCCGGGAGCACTCTGCTTTCCAATATATCACCCAGCAAGCTACGTGTAGTGATGGCGCAATTGGATTTTTTGGTGGGGGATATTCCCGGCAATACGGATCGGATTGTTGATGCAGCCAAGCGCGCCTACTCCGAGCACAGGGCAGATATTGTTGTGTTTCCTGAGCTTTGTCTTACCGGGTACCCGCCGGAAGACTTGTTGCTGCGCCCCAGTATGGAACTCAGAGTAAACGAGGCGTTGGAGCGCTTGCAATCTGCCCAGCTTGAAGCTGCGATTGTTATCGGCGCGCCGGTTCGAAGCGGTGGCTTGCTATACAACGCTGCGGTGGTGATTGAGGGTGGTGAAGTTACTGGCCGCTATTTCAAGCGGTTTCCACCCAACTACCAAGTGTTCGATGAAAAACGCTATTTTTCCAGTGGTGCGAATGCGGTCGTAGTTGATATTTGTGGCGTGCCGGTGGGCCTCACGGTTTGTGAAGATATCTGGGCTAAGGGGCCTGTTGAGGATTCTGTGGCGGCAGGTGCACGGTTGATCATCAACCTGAACGCGTCTCCGTACAGTATCGATAAACAGGCACAGAGGAAGGCGTTGCTTGAACGTAAATCTCGAGAGAACCAGGTGAGTATTGTTTACGCCAACCTGGTGGGTGCTCAGGATGAGTTGGTCTTCGATGGCGGTTCAATGGTTTACGACTACTCGGGTTCTATCGCTGCAGAGGCGCCGCAATATACGGAAGGGCTGTTCCCGGTAGAGTTTTTATGCGGCGATCATTGTCAGCCAGCCTCCCAACCGTTACCTGCGGAACTGTCGCAGGAAGCGAGTGTTTACAGTGCGCTTGTTTCCGGTGTTCGCGACTATGCATACAAAAACGGGTTCAAATCTGTGGTGCTTGGGCTTTCGGGGGGGATTGATTCCGCCGTATCCCTTGCGGTGGCAGTAGATGCTCTGGGGCCGGACCGGGTTCGAGCGGTAATGATGCCGTTCAGGTATACCCTGGGCATCAGTCTTGAAGATGCAGAAGCTCAGGCGGCAACCATGAAGGTTCAGTACGATGTGTACTCTATAGAGCCGATGTACGAATCATTCATGGCAACTCTCGCTGCACCGTTTGACGGAACCACCCTGGATACCACAGAGCAGAACCTGCAGGCACGTATTCGCGGTGTTTTGCTTATGTCGCTTTCCAACAAGTTTGGTTCGTTAGTGCTTACAACCGGCAATAAAAGTGAAGTGGCTGTGGGATATTCCACCTTGTATGGCGATATGGCTGGCGGTTTTGACGTGCTAAAGGATGTTTCGAAAACGCTGGTGTACCGCCTGGCCTGGTACCGTAATGCTGTATCCCCGGTGATTCCAGAACGAGTGATCACGCGGCCGCCGTCGGCGGAGCTGGCCCCAGACCAGAAAGATCAGGATAGCCTTCCGGGTTATGACGTACTGGATGAGATTTTGAGATTATACGTAGAGCGGGATTTTAGCGCGGATGCGATTGTTGCAGAGGGTTTTGATCAGGCGGAAGTTAATCGGGTTATTCGCTTGGTGGATCTCAACGAATACAAACGCCGACAAGCACCTATAGGGGTCCGCATTACTGAGCGCGGTTTTGGTAAAGATCGCCGCTATCCCATTACCAGTGGCTGGAAAAGCGGCAAATAACAGAGTTTTGGTTACTCGTCGCTCATGAGTCCAAAGGTAACCACGCTGGAGAGTGAGCGGTTTTCACGCTTCAGCAGGTTTGCTTCAAACTCGCCGTCGCTATTGAACGCTTCGCTCTTCGGGAAATTTTGGCGAAGCAGCGCCACTGCATCCTGCGAGCCTTTATTGAACTTCAGAAAATCGAATGTTTCCGCGAGAATAATCAGTGCCTCTTCAACGGCCGGTGAAGTAGGGTAATTTTCTGCGATGTAGCGCGCTCGGTTGTTGGCTGCCACATAGGCTTCGCGCTTGATGTAATAGCGTGCTGCGTGTAGTTCCAGTTCTGCCATGCGGTTACGCACGGCAATCATGCGCTGGCGGGCATCGGCAGCGTATTCGCTCTCTGGAAAACGGTTCAACAGTTCGCTGAAATCACGAAACGCCTGTTGCTGCTCGCCGGCATCCCGGGCGGCCACATCAATGGGGAAATAACGCGCAGCCAGGCCGATATCGAGGTTATAAGAGGCGAGCCCCCGCATGTATAGTGCATAATCAGCGTGGTCGCTTTGGGGATTCAGACGCAGGAATCGGTCTGCTGCACCTCTGGAACCCTCAAGATCGAGGTTCTGGTAGCGGGCGTAGATAAGGTCAAGCTGCGCTTGTTCGGCGTAACGACCGAACGGGTAATAGGTTTCCAGCGAATCCAGATTTTCCTCGGCTTCGTTGAAATTGCCGGAGTTCATTGCCTGTCGCGCATTGTCGTAATAGGCTTTTTCCGGAAGCACTTCCTCTGGCTTATTGGAAGCGCAGGCACTGATCAAGACAACCAGTGCAGAAAGTAGCAGTAAACGAACACCTGATCTCATGCCGGAATCCCGTATAATGTCGATAAATTCGAGTGCGTCATTGTAGCGGGGAACTCGCCTTATGTGCAGCCTCATGTGGAATCATGTGAGAGAGTACACCCCGTTTGCTTCAAATATACTGACCAAAACGTAACACACACAGGCCCTGGGGGCTTAATGTCATCTGAAAACCGAATAATTGCCAGCTTTGATGTGCCGCCTGCGCTGAGTGACCGGCGCCTGGATCAGGCAGTGGCTGAACTTATGCCCGAGCATTCGCGCTCGCGCCTGCAATCCTGGATTCGCAGCGGCGCGTTAACCGTAAATGGAGAGACCCGCAGGCAAAAAGACAAGGTGATGCTCAGTGATCGGATAGAACTAGACGCCGAGCCTGAGGCTCAGGTGACTTGGCAGGCAGAGGCGATTAGCCTCGATGTTGTCTACGAAGATGAGCACTTGCTAGTGATCAATAAGCCTGCAGGCCTGGTGGTTCATCCTGCAGCAGGCCATGCGGATGGTACATTGGTGAATGCACTGCTGAACTATGCTCCGGAGGTGGAAAATCTGCCTCGAGCCGGCATTGTTCATCGTCTGGATAAAGACACCTCTGGTGTTATGGTGGTTGCCCGCAGCCTGATTGCACACACGTCGTTGGTTGACCAACTGCAAACTCGCAGCATGGGCCGGGAGTACGAGGCGGTGGTAGTGGGCACCCTTACGGGGGGCGCTACCGTAGATGCGCCTATCGGTCGCCACCCCCATGAGCGTAAAAAAATGGGTGTGGTCAAAAGTGGTAAGCCTGCGATAACCCATTACCGTTTGATTGAGCGTTTTGCAGCTCACACCCATGTACGGTGCAAGCTGGAAAGCGGGCGTACCCACCAGATTCGTGTGCACCTGGCTTACGTGAAGCACCCTCTGGTTGGTGATCCTCTTTACGGAGGCAGGCTGCGCTTACCTAAAGGTACAACAGAAGCGCTACGTGAAGTGCTGGCTGCCTTTAACCGACAAGCGTTGCATGCGCGCAAACTCACACTTGAGCACCCGGAAACCGGCGAGATCTTGAGCTGGGAGGTGCCCTTGCCAGAAGACTTCGTGGGCTTGCTCGCAGCATTGCGCAAGCACGCTCAGGAACTGGAGAGCAATGAGTTCTGAAACCGCGCCTGGGCTGCCGCTTATCCACCCGGATTGGCCTGCCCCTTCGAATATCCATGCAGTGTGCACAACCCGTTTGGGCGGAGTCAGTCAGCCTCCTTGGGCTGGCTTGAACCTGGGGGTGCACGTTGGTGACGATCCTGTGCATGTGCGGGAAAATCGCACAAGGCTGGCAGATGCCTGTGGCCTTCCATTCGACGCGTTCGGCTGGTTGGATCAGGTTCACGGCACTGAGATTGTTAGCTTGCCTGTGGGAGATGCCAGCTTGGTTCCGGAAGCGGATGCAAGCTTTACCCGGGTTGCAGGTAAGGCTTGTGCCATCCTGACTGCAGATTGCTTACCGGTTATTCTTTGTGATCAAAAAGGTACCGCCGTAGCCGCCGCTCATGCCGGTTGGCGCAGTCTTTGTGGCGGCGTGCTGGAGCATTTGGTGGCTGGTATGGGGTTGCCTGGCAATACTTTGATGGCGTGGTTGGGGCCGGCAATCGGCCCGCAGAAGTTTGAAGTTGGGCCTGAAGTGAAGGCCGCTTTTATAGTACAGCACCCCCTGGCCAGAGCCGCTTTCAGCTCAGAGGGCGCCCGTGAGGGGCACTATATGGCCGATATATACTTGCTTGCCCGGCAGCGCTTAGAAAGACTGGGAGTCAGGAATATATACGGTGGTGGCTTTTGCACGGTTACCGACAGTCAGCGCTTCTATTCCTATCGCCGCGATGGCCAAACGGGTCGCATGGCAACTGTTATCTGGAAAAGTTGAGTCTTGTCAATTTTCTGACGGTTTTGCTTCGTGTTGACCTTGAAGTTCCCCCAATAGCCCCTACATTAGTTGTCAAAGCAAACCGAATGCGCAATAACTGATCGCATTTGCCGAACGTATTGGGGAAACGAATCCATGAGAATCGATAAACTCACCAGCCTTTTGCAAGCCGCACTGGCCGACGCCCAGTCGCTTGCTGTTGGCAAAGATCATAACTTTATTGAACCTCTGCATCTTATGCAGGCCATGCTTGACCAGCAGGGCAGTTCCATTAAGCCCCTTCTCAAACAAGCTGGCGCTGAGCTAGGGCGCGTGCGTCAAGCCATAGCCCAGGAAATCGAAAACCTGCCAGAAGTAAGTGGCAGCGCGGGCGATGTGTCTATGTCTAACGATATGGGGCGCCTGTTCAATATCGCCGACAAATTGGCACAGAAGCGCAAAGACCAATTTGTTTCCAGTGAGTTGATGCTGCTGGCTGCCTTGGAAGACCGGGGTACTCTCGGCCGTGTTTTGCGTGAGCAGGGCGTGGATAAAGCAGCGCTCGAAAGCGCGATAGATTCAGTGCGTGGAGGCGAAACCGTGAATGATGCAGGCGCAGAGGAAAACCGGCAGGCTCTTTCGAAGTACACAATTGACCTGACCGAGCTGGCGGAGGCAGGCAAGCTCGACCCGGTGATTGGCCGCGATGATGAGATTCGTCGCACCATTCAGGTCTTACAGCGTCGTCGTAAGAACAACCCGGTACTGATTGGGGAGCCAGGTGTGGGTAAGACCGCCATAGTAGAGGGCTTGGCCCAGCGGATTGTGAACGGCGAAGTGCCAGAGGGCTTGAAAAATAAGCGGGTTCTGTCTCTGGATATGGGGTCTCTGATTGCCGGCGCCAAGTTTCGTGGTGAATTTGAAGAGCGCCTGAAAGCGGTACTGAGTGAATTGTCGAAGCAAGAAGGCCAAATCATTCTGTTTATCGATGAAATCCACACGATGGTAGGTGCGGGCAAGGCTGAAGGTTCTATGGACGCTGGCAATATGCTCAAGCCAGCTCTGGCTCGTGGCGAGTTGCACTGTGTGGGCGCTACCACGCTGGATGAGTACCGCGGAAATATTGAGAAAGATGCGGCTTTGGAGCGTCGTTTCCAGAAGGTGTTGGTAACTGAACCAAGTGTAGAAGATACCATCGCAATTCTGCGTGGTTTAAAGGAGCGCTATGAGGTTCACCATGGCGTAGAGGTGACGGATGGCGCGATCATCGCCGCGGCTAAGCTCTCTCATCGTTATATTGCTGATCGCCAGTTGCCTGATAAGGCCATTGATCTGGTGGATGAGGCTGCAAGCCAGATCCGCATGGAAATGGACTCCAAGCCAGAGCCTCTGGATCGTTTGGAGCGTCGCCTGATCCAACTCAAAATTGAACGTGAGGCGCTGAAAAAGGAAACGGATGCTGCGTCGAAGAAGCGCTTGGAAGAGTTGACCGAGGTGATTCAGGGCGTTGAGCGTGAATACGCGGATCTTGAAGAAGTCTGGAATACCGAGAAGGCGGCGTTGCACGGCTCTCAGAAAATAAAGAGTCAGCTGGAGCAAGCTCGTATTGATCTGGAAAACGCTCGCCGTTCAGGTGATCTGGGGAAAATGTCAGAGCTGCAGTATGGCCGCATTCCTGAACTGGAGCGCCAGTTGGATATGGCCAGCCAGGCTGAAATGATGGAGATGAAGCTTCTGCGTAATCGCGTTACCGACGATGAAATCGCTGAAGTCGTCTCCAAATGGACTGGCATTCCAGTGTCGAAAATGCTGGAAGGCGAGCGCGACAAACTGATGCGCATGGAAGGCGAGTTGCACACCCGCGTTATTGGCCAGAACGAAGCTGTAGAGGCAGTATCCAACGCCGTTCGCCGGTCCCGGGCGGGTTTGGCAGACCCGCATCGGCCTAACGGTTCGTTCTTGTTTCTTGGGCCAACGGGCGTGGGTAAAACGGAGTTGTGCAAGGCGTTGGCCGCGTTCCTATTTGATACTGAAGAAGCGATGATTCGCATCGACATGTCGGAGTTTATGGAGAAACACTCCGTTGCCCGTTTGATTGGTGCGCCTCCGGGGTATGTGGGCTATGAAGAGGGCGGGTACCTTACCGAGGCGGTTCGTCGTCGCCCATATTCCGTGTTGCTGCTGGATGAAGTTGAAAAGGCGCACCCGGATGTATTTAACATACTGTTGCAGGTACTTGATGATGGTCGTCTCACCGATGGACAGGGGCGCACGGTAGATTTCCGCAATACAGTTATTGTGATGACGTCTAACCTCGGCTCGGACATTATTCAGCAGACGGCCGGTGAAGAAAATTATGAGGCCATGAAGAGCGCGGTTATGGTGGAGGTGGGAACACACTTCCGCCCTGAATTTATTAACCGTGTGGATGAAGTGGTTGTTTTTCACCCACTGGCGGGAAGCCAGATTCACGGTATCGCGACCATCCAGATAGAAATCCTCAACAAGCGTCTGCAGGAGCAGGGCATGAAGCTGAAGCTGGACGAAGCTGCGATGGATTTGCTGGCGGAAGTTGGATACGACCCGGTATATGGAGCGCGACCGCTGAAGAGGGCCATTCAGAGGATGATCGAAAACCCGCTGGCGCAGAGATTGTTACAGGGTGATTTTGTTGCCGATGACACAATTCAAGCAACGGTGGATGGAGGCAAACTGGTGTTTAAAGCAGCTTAAGCGAAGAAAGTTGACGAAGGGGGCAGGGCTTAGGTTCTGCCCCCTTTTTTTAATCGTTTTTGAGGTTATTTTGAGTCTTCAGCCCCGCAGTTTTCAGCAGCAACGTCTTCCAGTTTATTGCGTTGTTCCGCGATTTCGTCCGGGGTTAGGTAGCGCATTTCGCCGTTTTCTTCGGTCCGGATACGTGCATTGCTTTCTATGACTGTCAGGTTTGAGCGGGCTGTCTCACAGTTGGCTTCGCGCTGCTTTCTGCGGGCTGTCTGCACCGCTGTTTCCTGTTTCTTTTCAGCGTCTTCTTGCTGTTGCTTTTGAAGCTCGCCTAGGCGTTGCTGAGCGGTCGGTCGGTCGTTGCCGGTAGATGTGCCCGAGCGAACGTTAACGGTCTCAGAGTTTGCACCCACGGGTTGGCGGTCGCCAAAGTGGGTTATGCCATTTGCATCCGTCCATTTGTATACAGAGGCACTTATTGCCATGCCGGGTGCTACGGCCATCAAAAGTGTCAGCATCAGGGTTGTTTTGTTCATGGCTCTACTCGTGGTGTGTTCTATTTTACGTGCGTCTATCATGCCATCTGTGTGAAGTATTTTCTTCTGCCTGGTTCAAAACTTTGCACCCCGGTTGCAAATAATGATGCCAGACCTGCTCTGGTATGGACATAGAAAGCGGCGGTGGCTATTGACAGGGAGTTTCGCGCTGTCAGAATTACTGTTCGCCTGAAGACTGGGGTTAATACGGCAGGCAATCCCGTGCGAGTATCCCCCGTTATTTACCACACTGAGCGTACCGCGTATCTGTCGCGGGATGGTTGTTGCTTATTTGCAACCCGTTGATTGGCCGTTCTCCGCAACCCTCAGGAGGGCGGCTGGCCAGGAGACAACCTCTTAACAAAGTGTGGAGCAGCAGCCGGTTCCGCTTTCACAAGAAGCAGGGAAACCGTGAATCCAGGCAGTTGGGCGTGTGCCCGGCTCATTCACTCGTAAGAAGAGGGTAGAAAATCGTGGAGTTATTGTCTGGCGCCGATATGCTAATCCGTTCGCTACAGGATGAAGGGATCGAGTACATATACGGCTATCCGGGTGGTGCAGCCCTTCATATCTATGATGCGCTGTTCAGGCAGGACAAGGTCAAGCATATTCTGGTAAGGCACGAGCAAGCGGCAGTCCACATGGCTGACGGCTATGCGCGTGCTACTGGCCTGCCAGGAACAGTGCTTGTAACCTCAGGCCCTGGAGCCACCAACACTATTACTGGTATCGCCACCGCTTTTATGGACTCCATCCCCATGGTGGTTCTGTGCGGACAGGTAGCGTCTACCCTGATTGGCGAAGATGCCTTCCAGGAAACGGACATGATTGGCGTTTCCCGTCCTGTGGTTAAGCACAACCTTAGTGTGCGTCATCCATCAGAGATCCCGGGAGCTATACGTAAAGCGTATTACATCGCCTCGACTGGCCGCCCTGGACCCGTGGTTGTGGATATTCCCAAGGACATGACAGCGCCAAATGAGCGCTTTGAGTACGCTTATCCGAAAAAGGTAAAGCTGCGTTCCTACAACCCCGCAATCCGCGGCCACGCTGGCCAGATTAAGAAAGCAGTCGATATGATGCTGGCGGCTCGCCGTCCCATCATATATGCCGGTGGCGGTGTCATTCTGGGCAAAGCCTCCGGGCAGCTGACAGAGCTGGTGCGCAAATTAGGGTATCCGATTACCAATACCCTGATGGGGATTGGTTGTTATCCGGCCAGCGACAAACAGCATCTTGGCTGGCTTGGCATGCATGGCACCTACGAAGCCAATATGGCGATGCATCATTCGGATCTTATTCTGGCGGTCGGTGCACGGTTTGATGACCGGGTAACCAACGCAACTGAAAAGTTCTGCCCGGGTGCTCGCATCATTCATATTGATATTGATCCGGCGTCTATTTCCAAGACGATCGACGCTGACGTGCCCATCGTCGGACCGGTCGATGCGGTTCTTAAAGAAATGCTTGCGCTGGTGAAAGAGAGCAAGGAGAAGCCAGACGCAGAGGCGCTTGGTTCTTGGTGGAAACAGATCGACGAGTGGCGTGCATTCCATGGTATGCGTTACGAAACCAGCCCGGATGTAATCAAGCCGCAGGAAGTGGTCGAAATGTTGCACCGCCTCACGAACGGAGATGCGTTTGTTACCTCTGATGTGGGGCAGCATCAAATGTTCGCGGCCCAATACTACAAGTTTGACAAGCCTAACCGGTGGATCAATTCGGGCGGTCTTGGCACCATGGGTTTCGGTTTTCCCGCAGCTATGGGGGTCAAGCTGACCCATCCAGACGATGAAGTGCTTTGCATCACCGGTGAAGGCAGTATCCAGATGAATATCCAGGAGCTGTCTACCTGTAGTCAGTACAAGCTGCCGGTAAAAATCATCAACCTGAACAACGGATCTTTAGGGATGGTAAGGCAGTGGCAGGACATGAACTATGAGTCCCGCCACTCCCATTCATATATGGAATCCTTGCCCGACTTCGTCAAGTTGGCGGAGGCCTATGGGCACGTGGGTATCCTTATCGATAAAAAAGAAGATCTGGAATCGAAGCTCAAAGAAGCGTTGGCCATGAAAGACAGGCTGGTTTTCGTGGACATACAGGTTGATCGTTTTGAGCATGTCTATCCGATGCAAGTTGCCCGTGGCTGCATGAAAGATATGTGGCTCAGCAAGACGGAGAGGGTGTGATCATGCGTCGAATCATTTCTGTATTGCTTGAAAACGAGCCAGGGGCTTTGTCTCGGGTAGTGGGGCTGTTTTCGCAGCGGAACTACAACATTGAAACCCTGACTGTTGCGCCTACCGAAGATGAGACCTTGTCTCGCCTTACGGTTACAACATCTGGCTCGGATCGGGTTATTGAGCAGATTACCAAGCAGCTCAATAAGCTTGTTGAGGTGGTCAAGTTGGTGGATCTGACTGAAGGGCCTCATATCGAGCGAGAGTTGATGCTGGTTAAGCTGAAGGCAACCGGTTCCCAGCGTGCTGAGATCAAGCGCACTGTGGATATTTTTCGGGGCCAGATTGTTGATGTTACCAGCTCGATTTACACCGTTCAGTTGGCTGGCGATAGTGACAAGCTCGACGGTTTTATTCAGGCTATCGGCACCTCAGGTGTACTTGAAGTGGTGCGCTCGGGTGTTTCCGGGATAGCTAGAGGCGAAAAGGTTTTAAGCCTTTAAATTGTTTCATATATTACGAACGTTCTGGCCTTTTCGGGGCCATCACAAATAACAGAGGTTACTCATGCAGGTTTATTACGATAAGGATTGCGATCTTTCCATCATTCAGAGCAAAAAAGTTGCCATCATCGGTTTTGGCTCACAGGGTCACGCCCATGCGTGCAACCTGAAAGAGTCCGGTGTTGATGTGACCGTGGGCCTGCGCCCCGGCTCCTCTTCCATTGCCAAGGCAGAAGCCTATGGCTTGAAGACAAGCGACGTGCCGTCTGCCGTTGCTGCTGCTGATGTGGTCATGATCCTGACCCCGGATGAATTTCAGTCCGAGCTTTATGCGGCTGAAATCGAGCCTAACCTTAAGCAGGGCGCTACCTTGGCGTTTGCTCACGGTTTCGCGATTCATTACAACCAGGTTGTTCCGCGTAAAGATCTTGACGTAATCATGGTTGCCCCAAAGGCGCCAGGACACACCGTTAGAACAGAATTTGCCAATGGCGGCGGTATTCCTGACCTGATTGCGATGTTCCAGGACGCCTCAGGTAATGCCAAAAACTTAGCGCTTTCTTATGCCAGCGGCATTGGTGGTGGGCGTACCGGTATTATCGAGACAACCTTCAAGGACGAGACCGAAACAGATTTGTTCGGCGAACAGGCTGTTCTGTGTGGTGGTACGGTTGAGTTGGTAAAGGCGGCGTTTGAGACCTTGACCGAAGCAGGCTATGCCCCGGAAATGGCTTACTTTGAGTGTCTGCACGAGCTGAAGCTTATTGTAGATCTGATGTACGAAGGCGGTATCGCCAACATGAACTACTCGATCTCTAATAACGCTGAGTATGGTGAGTACGTAACTGGTCCTGAAATTATTAACGACCAGTCCCGTGAAGCTATGCGCAATGCGCTCAAGCGCATTCAAAGTGGCGAGTACGCGAAGATGTTCATCGCTGAAGGTGCTCTGAACTACCCGTCCATGACTGCACGCCGTCGTCAGAACGCGGCCCATCCGATTGAAGTGACAGGCGAGAAGCTGCGCGGAATGATGCCATGGATCTCTGCTAACAAGATTGTTGATAAGGATAAAAACTAAGCGAAGTTCAGCTTGGTTTAATAGAACGCGGCCCGGGTGGCCGCGTTTTTCGTATATACTTTGCCCAAATGCTTTCCGGAGTAGTGGGAATGACTGAAGAAAGAATGAATACCGAGATAGGATCCAGGGAAGGCGAGCCAGAGCTTTCCTCAAAGACCACGGCTGAATGCGATATTGAGCCAGGTGAAGTCGTAGAGGAGGAGCTGGTTGAGGGAGCGCCCGTGCGCAGGAAAGGGATATACCTTCTGCCCAACGCGCTGACGACGGCCTCACTGTTCTCCGGCTTTTACGCCATCGTGTCGGCGGCGGGTGGCGTTTTCGATAATGCTGCCATTGCAATTTTTGTGTCCATGATTCTAGATGGGCTTGATGGGCGCGTGGCCCGTATGACTAACACTCAGAGCAAATTTGGCGAGGAGTACGACAGTCTTGCGGATATGGTTGCGTTTGGTGTTGCTCCCGGCTTTGTCGCGTTCTTCTGGTCCTTGAATGGGATGGATAAGATCGGCTGGGCGATTACGTTCATATACGTTGCCGGTGCGGCTCTTCGTCTCGCGCGATTCAATACGCAGATTGGTTCTGTGGACAAGAAGTTCTTTGTAGGCTTGCCTAGTCCTGCGGCGGCTGCCTGCGTTGCAGGTCTGGTTTGGTGCTTTAATGCGTTTGAGCCGTCTGCTTGGCTAACCTTTCTCACGGTCGTGGTTGTTGGTGGTACAGGCGTGCTGATGGTCAGTAATGTTCTCTATCGTAGCTTTAAGGACCTTGATCTTCGTGGTCGCGTACCGTTTGCTGCCATTTTGCTCGTGGTTCTTATCTTTGTAGTGATCGCGCTGGATCCGGCCACTGTGCTTTTTACAGGCTTTTTGATCTATGCGTTGTCGGGGCCTGTCCGTGCTTTGTTCCGTGGCAAGCTGCGTCGGCCAGCTAAAGCTCCAGAGTAATGTCTGGAGCTTTGTGCAGTAGTGTAGTTTTTGATCGGTTTCCATCTTGTGTGAGCATGTTGATAGGTGGAAACCGAAAGAGTTTGGAATTAGCAGGGGTTGGCCGTTGACACCTGCGCCCAGCTCTGTAGAATGCGCATCTCTCTTGAGGGACACGCCGGAACAGCGGGGTGTTTTGAGAGAGTTAACTGTTTGAAAGTGTTGAGGAAAACGATTTAGACTTTCTTCAAAATAACGGTTGACAGGGTACGGATTCGATGTAGAATACGCCCCTCGAAACAAGCAAGTATCAGCCGGCAAGTCTCGGTGGTTTTAGAAGCGAAGCTTCTGAAACAACTCGAAAAAAACGGTTGACAAGGTGGCGATACGATGTATAATTCGCCTCCTTGATTGAGCCACGGCTCAAACGCTCTTTAACAAATTAACCAAGTAATTCGTGTGGGCGCTGGCTGGAGTATTTCGACAAGAAATACCAAGGCAAGCGACTCGTCGAACATTGAGTTTTGTCTTGAGCAGATTTGAGATCTTCGGATCTTGTATGATTTAAACTGAAGAGTTTGATCATGGCTCAGATTGAACGCTGGCGGTAGGCTTAACACATGCAAGTCGAGCGGAAACGAAGGGTGCTTGCACCCTGGCGTCGAGCGGCGGACGGGTGAGTAATGCTTAGGAATCTGCCCAGTAGTAGGGGATAGCCCGGGGAAACTCGGATTAATACCGTATACGCCCTTTTGGGGAAAGCAGGGGATCTTCGGACCTTGCGCTATTGGATGAGCCTAAGTCGGATTAGCTAGTTGGTGGGGTAATGGCTCACCAAGGCAACGATCCGTAGCTGGTCTGAGAGGATGATCAGCCACATCGGGACTGAGACACGGCCCGAACTCCTACGGGAGGCAGCAGTGGGGAATATTGGACAATGGGCGCAAGCCTGATCCAGCCATACCGCGTGTGTGAAGAAGGCTTTCGGGTTGTAAAGCACTTTCAGTGAGGAGGAAGGCCTTAAGTTTAATACGCTTGAGGATTGACGTCACTCACAGAAGAAGCACCGGCTAACTCCGTGCCAGCAGCCGCGGTAATACGGAGGGTGCAAGCGTTAATCGGAATTACTGGGCGTAAAGCGCGCGTAGGTGGTTGAGTAAGCGAGATGTGAAAGCCCCGGGCTTAACCTGGGAACGGCACTTCGAACTGCTCGGCTAGAGTGTGGTAGAGGGTAGTGGAATTTCCTGTGTAGCGGTGAAATGCGTAGATATAGGAAGGAACACCAGTGGCGAAGGCGGCTACCTGGACCAACACTGACACTGAGGTGCGAAAGCGTGGGGAGCAAACAGGATTAGATACCCTGGTAGTCCACGCCGTAAACGATGTCAACTAGCCGTTGGGGATCTTGAATCCTTAGTGGCGCAGCTAACGCACTAAGTTGACCGCCTGGGGAGTACGGCCGCAAGGTTAAAACTCAAATGAATTGACGGGGGCCCGCACAAGCGGTGGAGCATGTGGTTTAATTCGACGCAACGCGAA
>Ga0207901_1000067_pt1 | contig 62459 bp, 69 predicted proteins | sample LinPmetageLP46_FD_184057 | JGI IMG/M metagenome (GOLD analysis project Ga0207901, IMG submission 184057) | Marine viral communities from the Pacific Ocean - LP-46 (SPAdes) | ecosystem: Environmental > Aquatic > Marine > Oceanic | place: Pacific Ocean | collected 2011-06-12
TGTTGCGAATGGGCAGTGCCTTGTCGCGAACGGTCATAGAAAGCTCCTTTTCAGTGAGAGTTCACTTTTCCAGAGCGGCATCACACACCAGAAGGTGATGATGGCCTTCTGGCAAGTGAGATTTTTTGAGAGAAGAATTACAGCCGTGGCTGACGTGTCCGTTTCAAACTCCGGTGTGGACACTTATTTTGTCGTGCAAGCACGATCAAAATGCTCAAGGGATTACCTGGTGAGGTAACCGCCTTCCATAACACCCTGGTTGATAGGGCCCTAGAGAAGGCAGACACGAAAAATGGAACTGTTCCGAGGATAAAGTCCCCGGAACAGCCATTGCTGGTTTAGAAGTAAGCCGCTTTGACTGGCGTAATCACCTCACTCATGTCGCGGTTGACCAGTTCATCCTCAGAACGAGTGAACCGGACTTCCTCGCGAGAGGGCTTGCGGTAATTCTCCAGCTCGGCGCTCAAATCCAGGTCAGGAAAGTTTTCCTGAAGGTATTTGAGGTAGTCGACCGATCCCGACTTTTCGAAGCGAGTGACCTTAACGCCGCCGACATCAGCATGGCGAAAAGGCCCCATCAGGTTGATCAAAGCCTTTTGGACATCTTTCTGGTCTTTTTCAAGAGCCTTCAGCTTGTCCTTCAGAGACTTGATCTGTTCTTGTTGCATCCGCCAGGCTTCCGCATGAGCTTCCCACTTGAATTTTTCCGTACCGCTTTCCGGGATAAACCAGTCGCGATCAGGATCCAATTCTGGGGGTTGCTCAGTCTGGACCAGTTGCCAAAAGTGCTTGGCCGCCTCGATGATTTGATTCTCCCGTTCAGGAGTTAACCGAATCTCGAAATCCTGGTCCGCACCATCTTCACGGTAGAAAATGAGTCGTCCGATGCTCTGGCCGGCCACAGTCAACTGAGCCTGAACCTGAGCTTCGTACAGCTTGAAGGCCGTGGATTCGACTCCGTTTGCCTCAAGGTCATCCCAAATAGTCTTGGAAGGCGCCTTGAATTCGTAGGGTTGGTCCTGTGTGTCCACACCATCAAACGAGGCGCGCAGCACATCCCATTTGGCACACTCACCGCACATCGGAAGCAGAAACTCACCATAGCGGGATTCGGCCAACTGACGTGCTTTATCCTCGAGGGCGACGCCTCGTTGGATGTTCGGGTTGCCTGAAAGGTCTGGCGGGTTAATCCGTCCGATCTTTTCAGCCCAAAGTTGCCAGGGGGTTTTATAGGGGCTCAGTCCGAGGATCACCGGAATGTCTGTTGCGGTGATCCCCAGGGCTCGCCATTTCAGCCATTCTTCAGAGCGTTGGTTCAGGTCAACTACAGTCATTTTCGGCATTACGAATCTCCATAAGAGGGGTAATGCCGCCCAAGGGGTGCATTACCCCATTGGGTTGAGAGAGTGAGTGTTTAGGCTGTCTGGCTCATGGCCGGAAAGTCTTTGATGTACTGTTCGCAGAGTTCGGCAAACATCCTCGCGTAGCTTTCAGATGGAAAGTCAGCGACCGGGAATTCCGGATATTGAAATTGAACACCGGACCGGAGGTGGCCGATGACCGAATAGAAGTTCGGCCGGCCGTCGTTGCGCTGAGATTCCGAGTGAGACAGATAAACGGCTTTGACTCGGAAGGAGTCGTAGTCGCGGATCTTCTCCAGGCTATCGAAGTAAAACATCGTCATCTTTGGTTGAGTTTGAGCGTTCATGATTATTCCTCTTGAGTAGAGATGAGAGGCATGAACACCCGTGTTGGGGTCCATGCCCCAAGTGGGTTTAGGTTTTATTGATTTACCGCTTCGGACGGGGCGGGTTGGGCTTTCGCCTTATCCAATTCGTCCAGAGCGTAGGCCAGCTCAGAGGGATCTTTGATCCTCTCCACCATGACCTCTTTGCACGCTTCAAAAGCGTTTTGGGTTTTTGCCCGGTCCACCAGATTCTTCACGGTGTTGAGCAATTGGGCCGAGAGTTCTTCTCTTGGCGGTGGTGCAGGAAGCGCCGAAGGCGTAACCGGCTTGTGCTGGTTTGCCAAGATCGCCAGGCCTTCTCCGTTTTCCTCGTTGAGGATCCTGAGTGCCTGTGCCATGCGAGGGTTCGAGATTGGCCACCACTTGCTTGCTCGCTTCACGATGCTTTTCAACATCATCTGTTCAGCCCAGTCGACCCAGGGTCCAAAACCTTTTTTGAAGGCTTCAGAAACGTCCCGAATCTTGTCCATGTCAGCTTTCGACATGGCTTCGACGAGAACGCCCCCGGAAGGTAGCTCTGCGATGCAGTAACCACCCCGAATGGAGCCACGATCCGTTGAGAAGGGATCACAGACGTGATCTGGCTTCTCGGCGGGGCCTTTGTAGGAAAACTGGTCTTTCTCGTACACCAGTTCAGCCTTGGCCCAGCGAATCGCACCGGTTTCCACGCCAATTGCAATCAATCCCCGATAGGAAATATCGAGCATGACCTTGGCGTCTTCATTGCGGCGTAGACGACGGGGGACCAAAAACGCCAGGCCCTGGTTGGGATTGAGCGTTAGTCCGACCGCGGCGACGTTATACATCGCAAGCCGAAGTGATGAGAGGTTCTTCTTAGCCACATCCAGCAGATAGGAGTTGTTCATCAACTGCTGGGTGGCAAAGATCTGCTCCTGCTTGAAATCCAAACTGGAGCTGTTGAACTTATCTTTTGAGGATTCAATGATCTGATGCCATTGAGCGGGTTGTACTGCCTGAGGTGCCTGATTCATAAAAAGGTCCTTGCGCGTCAAGAATTCCGGGCGATAATTCCCGGAGAGGTGAGAGAGATGCAGACCAACCATTACATCGTCGATGACGAGGGCAATTTCAGGTTCACATCGGTGGGTCTTGAGGAAGAAGGACCGCTGCTGGTTAAAGCCGGCATTGATCCCACATCCATCAAGACGTATGAGGCATATATCCAGGCCAGGAAGACCGCTGGGCCTTACTTTATGGATTACCTCAGAGACGAAACTGACCGCATGCTGGAAGGAAAGCCGGATACCGTTGAGTGGCAGGCCATCAGATCCATCGCGTTTGGGTCAGATGAAGAGCAGAAAGCTCTGATCGAGAAGATGAAGCGGAAACGGTCGTTTAAGACTGTTTAGCTTCTTTGCGGGCGTTGATTTCCTCAATGATGCGACTGCGAAGCCACTTCAAAGATTTGATCTGTCCCCGATCGGTGAGAAGCACCAGCATTTCCTGAGAATTGCGTAGGTGCGCCTGAAGTTGTTCATCACTTGCCGTTTCCAGCCAGTAATAAACCTCTTTCCTTGAGAACCCCATGATGTTGTCTCCATCGAGAAGATGGGGCTCTCCCGTCTGGGGTAGAAGCCCCATTCGGGTTAAAGGTTAAAAAGCCAGTTGCTAGAACGGGTAGTCGTCGTCAAAGCCATAGGCTTCAACTGGCGGCTGTTCCAGATGCCCAGGCTGACTCGGTGAAGCATGAGCCTGCTGTTGGGGCTGTGGCGCGGGAGCGGCCTGCTGCGAACCATTTTTGGAAAAATACTTCGGCAGCTTGCGTGGGAAGTCATTGACCACGATTTCTGTGGTGTAACGATCTTCACCGTTCTGGGTTTGCCATTTCCTGGTTCTCAACTCGCCCTCAAGGAACAAGAGATCTCCAGGTTCAACGTTCATGCCGATGTGCTCAGCAGTCTTGTTGAAACTGACGCAACGGTGCCATTCGGTGTTCTCTTTCCATTCACCAGTTTCCTTGTCCTTGAGAGACTTGGTTGTAGCGATTGAATAAGAAACCACCTGCATACCGTTCGGGGTGGAACGAACGTCTTTTTGACCGAGACGGCCAATGAGCTGTGCTTTGTTGAGCATGACTATTTCCCTTTCAGCTTAGGTTGAGAGTATTCAATCTCGACAGGCGCACGCTTGCCGGATTGAAGGAGGTGCTGATTTCTCATGTGCTGAAGTTCAGCAGGAGAATCGATGATTGACCGGATGGTCATTTGCTCAGGTTCAGGCTTGTAGAATCGATGGAGAACCCAGCGAATCACGAAGACCATTCCTCGAAGCAAGGCTTTGGTGTAAAGCGTCAAACGACGTTCACACGCTGCGAGAAGACGGTCTCCAGTTTCGAAACCGAGATCCACCAGGAAAAGAAGAATCCTGCTACCGAACATAAGGACCAGGATTGCAGATAGACCCAAAACGAGTTCCATCAAGCACTCCTTTTCTCAGGTGAGAAGACGTACCCGAACTCGGTGTCATAAACCCAAGTCAGATCCTGTCTCAGAGAGGCGTTAAAGTGCGGCAGTAGCAGCACATTTCCGGCCTCAGAAGTGGCAACGACAAAACGTCCTTTGTCCGCTTTTTCGATTGCCTGTTGGATGACCTCATCAACGTGGTTGACGAATTGAGAGAGATGCTTATGGGCATCGTGTTCACTTCTATTCATGGGAGTGATTCCTTTGGAGTGTTGAGCCAATTGCCGTAGCAACCGCGTCCGTTTCATGGCTAGGTGAGGACGCTGATCAAGTGCCGAGTTCGGTTGAACTGCAGCAACAAGATTCGAGGAATCACAGGAAAAGCATTCAAGTCTGGATCCAATACGGATCCAGGCCGCAATGCTCGTGAGGGGTAGGGAAGGAAAGACAGACGCACGAAACCAAGCAGCTGAGAATCAACTGAGGATCATGCGGTCTGTCGGGGATGTGTTCGTTGAAACGAACAGAGTTAAGGCCTAAGGCCTAGAGGTTCTTCTCTTCGCGTTCGACTTCAGCAATCAATAGCTGCTCGTTCTTCGAGTCGATGTGGGCCGCTATCAAAACGCTGCTTACTACGACGGCTACAAAGCAAGTCATAAGAATAAGCATAGAAGGCTCCATAGGTTGCGTCTCCTTAAGAATGTTGGTGGATTTTTACTCGCTAATCAAGTCTTTCAGGCTTGTTTGGCGGGTGATCCAGTCGCATTCGGATTCGCTCTACAGAGTGCTTGTAGTGAGCAATTTTTCCAGCGCAGATGACGTTTAGGCTCACAATGATGATCGTGAGAACGAGATAGATAGCCAGACGAAGGAGGTCGCCGTTAATCAGCAACTCCCACAGAGCGACAGATGTGGGCGCCATTGAACTTGCGTTGACGCTTACCATTGCTGCCCTCCATCGTGCATGAAGTTCAGAATTTCGAATGAAGAGTTTTTCTTTTGCAGTAAACATAATTTTCTCCGGTTTAGTGTTAAGCCAAATCGCCGTGGCGATCGCATCCGTTTCGTGGCTAGATTGAGGATGCTTATCAGGTGCCGTTGTTCAGAGAACAAACAGCAGCAAGATCCGGAGAAACCAAAAGGCGGTCTGCCCTGCCCTGAGAAACTCACAGGCACGGCAAAACACCCTCAGAAAAGGGGTGGGACTATCAAAGAGGTCTGTTTAATCTGTTTTTGGGTAAAGGTGCGCGAAGGTGCGCGATCTGGAGAGATGGGTCCCGACGAGGCGGTGTGCCGAATGACCCGGTGAGGCACTATTTAAAAATTACACCAGCCTTGAGCGAGGCACAAGGCAAAATATTGTCTCGACGCTCGCAATTCTTGAATTTCTGCGAAATGCAGGCTGAGGTCGCAAAGCGAACATTGAGATTTGGGGTTGACGCTGAAACACAGTGGGGCCCGACGGATTCTACCCCGTTAATACTGATACATCCTTTTATCGGGGTGCTATGCGATAAGCCGAGGGCGTCTTTCCGGTCCATCGCTTGAAGGCTTTCGTGAAATTGCTCTGGTCGGAAAAACCCAGCAAATAACAGATATCCGTCAGTGACAGTTCTGGGCGGCTCAGCAGTTCCTCAGCCATTTCACGCTTCGATTTTTCCAGAAGCTCGCGGAAACTGTAGCCCTCCTTTTCCAGTGCCCTCTGCAGCCGGCGGGCGCTCATGCCCAGCCGGCGGGCGACTGTGCCCTGATCCACGTTCCCGTCAATCGTGCCTTCAAGGAGCAGCTTCTGAACCTGGCCGGTGATGGAAAGCGAGTCTGTGCGCTCAAGGTACTCCTTCATCCAGCGGTCCATATTCTGAACCAGCTCCGGATTTGACTGGTAGCAAGGCAAGCGCAGCACCTGCTCATCGACGACAAACTTGCAGACCGGTGCATTGAAAAAAACCGGCGCCTCAAAAAAAGCCTCAAATTGCGCCCTGAGCCCAGACTTATCGTGACTGAAATGAACCTCGCGAGGGCGGAATTTGTCGTCGGTAATCTGTTTCAGAATGCGGCTGCCACAGGCCATGAAGGCCTCAAGGGCTTCGCCCGCCACCGGCATCTGCAGGTGGAAAACCACCTCCAGTGAGTTGTTCTTGCGGGGAATGGTTTCTAGATGGGCGGCACTACTGGCAACGCCGCTGTAACGGCACATTCGTTCGATGGCCTCACCCGTCGTATCGCTGAACATCATGGCCAGGCTGAGCCCGCTGAACATATCGGCGCGCGCAAGATCCGCAAGACGGAGAGTAAACAATGGGTCGGCGCTGTCGCGCGCAGCCAGCTCCCACAACTGGGTCATGTGAGCGACCTTGATCCGGCCATTGGGATTTTCAAGATCGCTGCTACGTATACCTGCTTCGCAAAGCAGTTTATCGGTATCAAGCCCTTTCAGCTTAAAACCGGCAAGGATGAAACGTGCCCAACTGGCAATCGTGGAAAAGTCTGCGACGGGTCGAGTTTTTGTCACTGTCGTAATTTCACCAAAGATTGGCGGCGTTCAACCAGCTTTAGCTGGTTGCGCCCTTATATCATTTTCAGTTTGTCATAGAACGATAACACGACCAACGTGACCGGAGCGCATTGAATCATGGAAAAGGTATCGGCTCGAAGCGGATTGTCCGCATTATTTGTCGGTTTATTCGCAGCAACACTTGGAGCCTGCAGTGGTGAGACAGGCAGGGAGCTCAGCGAGCACTCCCAAGGCTTCACTGCGGCCTCCACTTACACAGCCTCGAGCAATCAAAAGGCAATAGAAAGCTTGCCCCAACGCGACACCACCGACCATGAAGCCGCAAATCGTGGCTTCATCGGTACCTTCGAAGGTGAGAAAGCCATCATCAGGAATAAGCAGGGCGACCTAATCTGGGACCTCAACGAGTACACCTTCATTGACGGCGCATCACCGGACAGCACGCACCCTGGTCTCTGGCGCCAAGCCGGCCTGAATAATCTTCACGGTCTTTTTGAGGTTACCGACCGCATTTTCCAGGTCCGCGGGTTCGATCTGGCCAATATGACCATCATCCAGGGCGACACCGGACTGATCATCGTCGACCCTCTGACCTCAGAGGAAACCGCTGAGGCCGCACTCGCGCTGGTTCGGGAACACCTCGGCGATGTACCAGTGGTTGCCGTGATTTTCACTCACAGCCACATCGATCACTTCGCCGGTGCCTGGGGTGTTATCAACCGCGACGATTACGATGCCGGCAAGGTTCGCGTGATTGCCCCGATTGGCTTCATGGACGAGGCAACCAGTGAAAATATCATTGCTGGAACGGCCATGGCGCGGCGAGCTTCGTTTATGTATGGCCGCCGACTGGCGAAGGGTCCCCATGGCCATGTGGGCTCGGGGTTGGGGAAGTCACCTGCTTACGGCACCTTTGGCATTGCCACACCCACCGAAATTATCGACACCACCGGGCAGCGCCTGAACATCGACGGGCTGGATTTTGTTTTCCAGAATGCGCCCGGCTCTGAGGCACCGGCAGAGCTGACCTTCGGAATACCCGAACTGGCCGCATACTGCGGTGCCGAAATCGCAACCCGGACTATGCACAATCTGTACACGCTGCGTGGAACGAAAGTCCGGGATGCGCTCAAGTGGAGTGCCTACATCGACGAGATCATCGATCTTTCCGCCGACAGCGACGTCTACTTTGCCAGTCATCACTGGCCTGTGTGGGGGCGCACCGAAATCGTTGACTACCTGGAGCTGCACCGCGACACCTACAAGTTTATCCATGACCAGACGGTAAGGCTGCTCAATAACGGATTCACCTCCAGGGAGATCGCCGAACGGTTGCAACTGCCGCCAGAACTGGCTCAGACATTCTCCAACCGAGGCTACTACGGTACGCTGAAACACAACAGCAAGGCGGTCTATCAGTATTACATGGGCTGGTACGACGCCAACCCCGCGAACCTGGATCCGCTGCCGCCAGAGAAGGCCGCCAGCCGGTATGTCGCTCTTGCCGGTGGCGCTGATGCCCTGCTGGAAAAAGCGCGTGCCGCGTTTGACGAGGGTAGCTATCGCTGGACCGCAGAAATTCTGAACCATCTGGTCTTCGATGAGCCAGACAACGAATCGGCCAAAACCTTACTCGCCGAAACCTACGATCAGATGGGGTATCAGGCCGAATCGGGACCCTGGCGAGACGTCTATCTCAGCGGTGCCTACGAATTGCGCCATGGCGCACCCGAAGAACCACTGATGGATATGTCCACCCTACTCGGGATTCTTCAGCAAACACCGGTCGAAAAGTTCTTTCAGACTATGTCGGTGCGCCTGAATGCGGAGGATGCCGAAGGCGTGGAGCGACGCATTGCCATTGTGTTTACCGACCTCAATGAATCCTATCTGCTGACGGTTAAGAATTCCGTCCTGCATGTCCACAAAGATGCCAGCCTCGACCACGCCGAATCAACGCTGAGAGTCACTCGGGAGCTGTTCACCCGTCTGCTGATTGGAGAAGTCGGCGTGACCGAAATGCTGACATCCGACGCCCTGGAACTGGAAGGCAGCACGATTCAACTGGTGCGGTTCCTGTCGCTGTTCGAGACACCGAACAGTGAATTCAACATCGTAGTACCCTAAAGCAAAAGGACCATGAAATGACCATGAAAACAATGAAAAACAGGTTTCCCGCCAGGAGTCTGCTTCTGGTTGCGGGTACAGCAGCCCTGATGATGGGTTGCAACGGCTCTAGCAGTTCTGACACGACCATGGTGTCTGATACCACGGCGTTTTCAGCACCGCCCAGTGATTGTCTGTGGGTTGGGCCTTACGTCAAAGAGAACGAGGGTTTCAACTTCGCCTACCCGGATAGCGGCGCCATCTATTGGTCTGCCGCCTATACGCTTCCGGAGGACGGTGCCTACATCACCCTGGAAGCAGATTTCCCTTACTCCCGATACATGTCCTTCAACAGCTACCGGGCCAACACAACACCGGCGCAATCGTTGACAGACAAAAACATCATTGCCGAAGCCGGCTCTATCAATCCTTTTATTGATGGCGCGGTTCGCACCGATCCGTCCCGCCGTTATCTGGTCACGGTCAAACCCGGTGACCCAAACGACCCGGCAAACCCGTCTGAAGACAACACGTTGTATGACGCAACCAGCGCGGCGGGCGAGGAAGCGGTACTGATTTACCGCAACTACGTGCCCAACATCGGTGCCGATTGGACCGGCGATGTGGGGCTGCCAAGAGTGACGCTACACCTGGCCGACGGTAGCACTCTTCAGGGCGAAGAAGCCTGTGCTGCCATGTCTGCCGGCACTGACCCGCTTGGCATTCCATTTGTGCCAGCGGACACTTATGAAACCTTGCGCGCCAATTTCGAGCCGGCCCGTGAAACCCCGGCGTTCAGGGCCAGCTATGGAACGGCGTTTTTGTTTCAATGCGACTTTCAGGGCAACTGTAAAAACAACCCCCCACGGAACACCGCCTTTTACGCCAACGCAGATAACCAGTACCTTTACTCGTTCCTGAACCAAGATTTCGGGGACGTGGTCGTTATCAGGGGGAAAATTCCTGAAATCCCAGAAACGCTGAACGATCAGGAATTTTTCAACGAAAACGACCTGCGCTACTGGTCACTTTGCCAGAACGAATACTACTCCCAGGCGGTGAAAGAATGCCTGTATGACGAGCAAATCTTCATCAACCCTGACGGTTTTTACACCATCGTGACCAGCGAGCCCGAGAATCGCCCCGAAAATGCCGATTCTGACTGCGGGGTTGGCTATCTGCCCTGGCCCAACAAAGGCGACGGTTTCAGCATTGTTGACGGAAAAACCGACGACCCTGATTCCGCGTTTCTGATTGTGCGCAATATGCTGCCAGCTGATGATTTTAACCAGGCAATCCAGAACACTATGACCGCTGGCGATGAAGCGTCAGTATTGGGTGACTTTATGCCAAAAGCGACCTACATGAGCAAGGCTGAGTTTGAAGACTTGGGCTGTGCGCCCTATACGTCATTGGCCTACGACCAACTGTAGACATGAAACCCTGGCCACATCAAAAATGTGGTCAGGGTGGTTTGTAGTGGTCAAGTGTTTTAGGCCACCGTCTTTTGAGTTTTCCAATAGGCCTGTTCTGCCTCATTTGGCGGCAATCCGCCGTTGTATTTATGAGGCCGCAGTGCGCTGCAATAACCGATCATATAGTCCGTGACCGATTGCTTCGCCGTGGCAAAGCATGGACATCCGATTTCCGGCCCCCATTCTGCTTTCAGACTCCAGAAGATTCGGGATATCCAACTGTGGCTGATCCGCCTTCTTGTAAGCGTGCCCTAGCGGCTGCGAGCGCCAGCAGATCCGTTGCTGACAGCATGCGCCTCGACAACCTCGTCCAGCAGCGCTTTCTCAGCCTCGCAAGGCTCTCTGTCTCGGTCACGCCAGGCCCGGTAGCTGCTGCGGTACACCTCAAACACCCGACGCAGGCGCTGCACCGCATAGCTCTCTTCAAGTCGCTCGATTATCGAGAATTGCTCAGGGAGTCCGAGCTTCACCTTTTTGTGGTGCCTTGCCTGATCGCTCGGCTCGAAGCCTGCGCACCCAATACTCCATGATTGATTTACCAACCCCCATGGCATCGCAGGCCGCTTTCATTGTGTAGCCCTGGTCAATCACCAGCTGGGCCGCTTCCAGACGGAATTCCGGACTGAAATTTATTTTCTTTGGCATCCAATCCACCTGACTTGCTCTACGAGTGATCATACACTTAAAATCAGGTGGCCAGATTCACTATGCCACTACTCTTATAGTCAATTCGGTCGTTTCTGAATGTTCGCTTTTGTTTAGCGACGGGAGGAGCCTGTAACCCGAGGGTGATCATCGACCGGGGCTTGCAGCGTCTGAGGCATCCAAAGGGACCAAGGACACAAGTTACGCACCTAGATCTCAATACTCTCAGCTATCTCCAGAGCATCCTCGACCTCGACACCAAGGTACCGCACGGTGCTCGACATATTCGTGTGTCCCAACAGCAACTGAACGGCTCGAAGATTTTTGGTCTTCTTGTAAATCAATGTCGCTTTGCTACGTCTCATTGAATGGGTTGCGTAGACGGAAGGGTCAAGTCCAATGCTCGTAATCCACTTTTTGACAAGACGGGCGTATTGGTGAGTAGTGATATGGTCGAACTTTCGCATCCGGCTCGGCCACAAATAATCCATCCCTGAGAGTCCACGCAACTCGATCCATGCTTCGACCGATTCGCGCGTCTTTTTGGTTATCTCAAACTGAACAGGCTGACTGGTCTTCTGCTGGATGACTTGCGCCCGGTCCAGAACCTCACCGTTTCTGGAAATATCTCGAACCAATAGCTTTACCAGATCGCAGGATCGGAGTTTGCAGTCAATTGCCATGTTGAACATCGCCAGCTCGCGGATGTTCTTTGCTATCTCTAACCGAATACGGATAGCCCATATTTGTTCGAGTTTGAGCGGCAGCTTCTGGCCGACGAGCTTCCCTTTGTTCCAGGGAACTTTGCTGGTAGGAAACGTCATGACGTGGCCCTCTTCGGAGGGTAAGGGCCTTTAAGTATGGCTCAAAAGATTGTTCTCTGCTGGCCAACCTGGTCGCAAAGCGAACGTTCAGATTTTTGGAATCTGCACGCAACATATGAGGCCGTCCAGCAATAGATCCGGGTCGAACGATACCACTACGACCGGCTGAAATGTTTCTGGCCGGTCGGCTTCAGTTTACGGGAGCAACCACCCGACAGATACGAAGAGCAAGATCCTCACAGGTAATCCCGGGTGGACTGGACACTCGCATAGGCAAACCCAAGAGCCGCCATAGCCGTGGCATGAACCTGTGCCGCCGGCACCTTCACGCCGTTGAACTCCAGGTCCATCGTGGCGCAAGCATCTTCCAGCACAGTGACCTTGTAGCCAAAATCTGAAGCGGCTCGGCTGGTGGCTTCGATGCACATGTGACTCATGGCACCGATCACAACCACTTCCTCAATGTCGCTGGCATCCAGCAGCTCTTTCAGGTTGGTTTTCAGGAATGAGTTGGGATAATTCTTCAGAATCACCGGCTCATCACCTTTTGGTGCCACGGATTCGTGGATGTTGATGCCGTTTGTACCCGGGGTGAATACAGGCGCATCCGGGTCCGGAAACTCATGGTGAACATGCACCAGCAGGTCTTTGTTCTGACGCGCTGTATCTATCACCTGGGCAGCCTTGGCGGCTGCCTGTTCAATGTTCACCAGAGGCAGTTTGCCGGAGGCAAAGTACTCATTCTGGATATCGACAACAATAACGGCTCGCTTGCTCATTTGACTGTTCCTCATTGGATCATTTGTTTCAGGGGTGTTCTGGTCAGAAAGAAAGAATCTCACCATCCGCCGGGATCAATCCCCGCTCATCAATCCCCTCGTTCTCCACGAACTCTGCCAGCTCTTCACGGCTCAGGGTCATATGGTTCACCGCATCCATGTGCACGGCGACAATGTCCGCATCTGGTAAAGCTCGGTGCACTCGCAGGGTATCTTCTTTGCCCATGATGATCGAGTCGCCCTCAAAGCCTGTCAGTTCCGCCGCCCCGGCATTCAACACAACAACGTCCGGCTGAAAGCGCTCCAATGACTGAACCACTTCATCACGCCACACGGTATCGCCTACCACGTAAGTGGTTTCCTGCCCCTCGGCTTCAAAAACCACACCCATGATTTCACCGAGCGCCTTGGCCAGCTCGGGAATGGCATAAAGGGTATTGGAGCCGTGTTGGCCGCCGGTTTTATGGAGTATCACGCCGCCGAATTCAGCCTCGCCATCCAGAATACGCACATCCTTGAAGCCTTGTGAGCGGATCAGCTCGGCATCCGCCCCGTTCTGCACAAACAGGGGAATGTTCTTCGGCAACAGCTTCTGGGCGGCATCGTCCCAGTGGTCCAGGTGGGTATGGGTAACGATCACCGCATCGGTACCCTCAATCACATCCTCAGCGGCCATGGGCAAGCCCACCAAAGGATTACGCAGCTCACTGCGGTAAGTGTCCGGAAAGCCCGGGTAAGCTCCTTGTTCGGCCAGCATAGGATCAATCAGAAAGGTGGTCTCTCCGTATGTAACCTTGATGGTGGCATTGCGGATTTGCTGTATCTGGTGGCTGGGCTCCCGGGTATACGATTCGGCGAAAGCAGCGCCAGTAAAAACAGTTGAAGCAAGCATCAGGGCGCCAGCGAAAGTTTTGATCAACATGGTATTTATCCTCCAACAGGGTGTTCGTTGATGGAGTAAGTCTACGGAGATGTGATCACCACCAATATTGACCTGAAAGACAATGATCGAAAGAATCGGGCCAAGCAGTTATCATCGGGTTAAATGAACCACAGGAGTGACACCGTGGCGCTACCGAAAGTCGGGCTTATCCTTCACCCACAATTCAGCCCCTTCCATTTCTCTGTTCCTTACATGGTGTTCAGTATTGCCTTGCCCGACGGCCCCTTGTTCGAGTTGCTGATTATCACCCCAGACGGCAAGCCCCTCACATCCGAACGGGCCATGACCGTTCAGCCAGATGGCGGGCTGGAATTATTGGATGCGGTTGATATTGCGGTAGTACCCGGCTGGCACGATCTGAGCGAAGCCCCACCGCCGCAATTGGCGGAGGCTCTCACCCGCTGCCATGAACGGGGCGCACATGTGGTAGGCCTTTGCTACGGCACCTATGCGCTGGCCTATGCGGGTTTGCTGGATAACAAGAGAGCCTCGACCCACTGGCTGGCAGAACAGGACTTCCTCAATAGGTTTCCACAGGTGAATCTGGATACCAACGCCCTCTATGTGAAGGATGACCGGCTGGTCACGTCCGCTGGCACAGCGGCGGGGCTGGATTGCTGCCTGTTTCTGGTGCGGGAGTATTACGGTGCCAGGACCGCCAATACCCTTGCCCGCCTGATGGTTGTTCCGCCGCACCGGGAAGGTGGCCAGGCTCAGTTCATTGAGCAGCCGGTCGCGATTTCCACTCAGGATGCGCATATCAACCGACTACTTGACTATCTGCGGGAACATCTGGCCGAAACACACACAATCGATGAACTGGCCGCCCGCACCGCCATGAGCCGGCGCACCTTCACCCGCCATTTCCAGAGAGCCACCGGCATGACGGTAGTGGAGTGGTTGGTGAGTGAACGACTTCGGCGAGGACGGGAACTGCTGGAGACCACATCGCTGTCTGTGGAAGCCATCTCGGAAAGAATCGGCTTCCACACAGCAACGTCATTCCGGCAGCATTTCAAGCAACGTCACCACGTAAGCCCTCGTGACTGGCGCAGGACCTTTGGAGATGTGGCCTGATAATCCAGCCACCAGTTCAGCGGGCAGGTAACAGGAGTACTGCGGGAAAGCCCGAAATACCGGTTCGGCTAGTCGAAGTGGGTGCCACAATCTCTGGAATGGCTGACGGATAATGGCACCTGCTACATTGCCAAAGAAACGTGAGTCTTCGCATCCGCTCTGGGTTTTGTGGTGCATATCACACCCGCGCGAAGCCCTCATAGTAACGGCATAGCGGAGGCTTTTGTGAAGGCGTTTAAGCGGGGCGATGTATACCTGTACGACCTTCCTGATCCAGCCACAGTGATGGCCAGATTGCCGAAATGGATCTGAGACTATAATCGCAGCCACCCGCACATGAGTCTGAAATGCCACCGGGGAATACCGGGCTGAACTGGCAAGATGGTGCTCAGTTTAGTTGGGGCAACTACAGGCATCAGTATTATCGACCTTGTTAAAATCAGAAGGCTGGCTGCCAAGAGAATTGTCGCCAACTGGTCATCCTAATTGTCGCCGAACATCCCCCCGGCAATCGAGGGGGGCTGCGTAGGGCCGTGTGGCCCTACGCAGCGTGACCTGATTGAGTCAAGGCCGGGTTGTCATGCAGGCAGTTTGGCTGCAAGCAGTTCGACCTTCTCGATATTGGGCGGAGAACTGAGCAAGGTCTCGGCGTTGGCCATCAAGGCCTCGGCGATCTGGCCGTTCAGATGTGCTTGGCGACCTGCCTCATCGGCAAAGGCATCGAACACACCGAACGTCGAAGGGCCAAACTTCAATGCGAACCAGGCAGTGGTGCCGGACTCGGCGTTGGCGAGCGGCAGTGCGCTGGCCAGGAAGTCGGCAAGCGCAGCCTCCTGGCCGGGTTTGGCTTCGAGGCGAACAAACAGGGCGAGCTTGGTCATACTGTAATCCTTTGGGTAAATGGGTTAGGTGAATGGATCAACGAGCCTGAAGTCTAAGTCGTCATGACAGCCATCTCTATAGACAATAATGACAACTTTGATATCATTCTTGCCATGAAACTCCACATCCTTGTTTGTAATGGCGTGTTTGATCTGGGGCTTGCGGCGCTCACTGACACAGTGGGCTTGGCCAATGCGATGGCAGGCTCGCTGCCACAAGCTCCCGCGCACATAGAGCTCACGCTGGTGGGCGTGCGGCGTCGCATCCGAACTGCGCAAGGCTTGACGGTCCCCGTGGTCCCTGCGCGTGGTGTGCCGGAACCAGACGTCGTGCTCGTGCCCGCGTTTGGTGACAAGATGCCTGACACGCTCTCGGCTCGGCTCACACGCCCCGACGTGCCCGATGCGGTCGCCGCGCTACAGCAGTGGTCCACCGCTGGCGCGCACCTTGGTGCCGCCTGCTCCGGTAGCTTCTTGCTTGCAGAGAGCGGCCTGCTTGATGGGCATCGTGCGACGACGTCATGGTGGCTGGGGCCGATGTTTCGGCAGCGCTATCCGAACGTCACGCTGGACGAGTCACGCATGATCGTGAACTCGACACGCTTCACCACCGCGGGTGCCGCTTTGGCCCACGTCGACCTGGCCTTGCGCATCATCCGGGAGCGCAGTCCGGCGCTGGCTGTCCTGGTGGCACGCTATCTGCTGGTCGAGACACGCAGTTCGCAAGCCGAGTTCGTGATTCCCGACCACCTTGCGCATGCCGACCCGATGGTGGAGCGCTTCGAGTGCTGGGCCAGAAGTCAGCTCGCGAAGGGGTTCTCGCTGGCCGAGGCGGCCAGCGCCGCGGGCACAAGCGAGCGCACCTTGGCGCGGCGGCTGCAAAGCGTTTTGGGCAAGACACCGTTGTCGTATTTCCAGGACCTGCGCGTGGAGCATGCCGTCCATCTCTTGCGCACCGGAAACGCGAGCGTCGACCAAGTCGCCGCACAGGTCGGGTACTCGGATGGGGTGACCCTGCGGGCCCTGTTGCGCCGCAAGCTGGGTCGGGGTGTCAGGGAGTTGCGACGCGGCGGATGACCAGAGGCGTTTGGTATATGTACGGCTGGAGACCGCCGCGAAACTGACGCAGGCCAAACGGCGCATTTGGACAAACTGACAAAACTACTGCCCCACAGAATTTAACTTAACGATTCGTCCAGGAAATCCAGCAGCATCCGCACTTTTGGGGATAAATGCCGGTTATGTGGATAAATCGCCCAGATTCCATCGTCGGCTTCTTGATAATGTTCCAGCAAGTTCATAAGTTTTCCACAGGCCAATGACGGCTGAACGTAATAATCGGGAAGTTGCACGATCCCGATGCCTTTCAGGGCCGCGTCCAGCAACGCCCAACCGCTGTCGCACTTCATGTTGCCTTTAACGCGAACGTTGTAGGGCTTACCTCGGTCCTGAAAGCGCCAGTAATCCAGATTGCCTTGCAAACAATTGTGCCGGTCCAGTTCCGAAAGCGAATGCGGCACACCATAGGTGGATAAGTATTCCGGCGAGGCGCACACGTATAAGGTTCGTGACGACAACCGCTTGGCCATCATGGATGAATCTTCCAGTTTTCCCAGCCGAATCGCCAAATCGTAACCGCCACCGACCAGATCCAGCTTCTGGTTGGTCAGATTCAGCTGCACCTCCAACTCCGGGTAGCGCAGGATGAAATCGTTCACCAAGGGGGCGATCACCTTCTCGCCATAGGTCACCGGTGCGGTCAGCCGTAATTTTCCCTTGGGGATAAGTTGCAGGTTGGTCATGGCCCGCTCGGCCTCTTCCAGACCATCGAGTACCTGGCGGCAATACTGGTAGTAGGTTTGGCCGGCTTCCGTCACCGAAACCTTGCGGGTGGTGCGATACAGCAGTTTGGTCGAAAGCCGGGATTCCAGTGCGCTGACCTGCCGGCTCACCTGAGCTGTGGAAATGCCCAATCGTTTCGCCGCAGCGGTAAAACTTTCGGCTTCCGCGACCGCCACAAACTCACTGACCCCTTCCCAAATAAACATGTTCAGTTCCTTGCGTTACGACTTGGGTGAGCTTAGATACAAAATGCCGCCAGCAAACAAAATACGGTTCATTGTTACTATACAGTAAAGGTGATTTGCTTTATTGGCCGATTATCTATCTTAAGAACAATAATACAATGATCCCATCAACATGGCAGAAGAACCTGCCGAAGCCCGACAAAATCTGGAGCACACAACATGACTCAGACCATCAAATCTAAAGCCGCTATCGCCTGGGGCCCGAAACAACCTCTGTCCATTGAAGAAGTGGATGTGATGCCGCCTCAAGCTGGCGAAGTACGTATCCGGGTGATCGCTAGCGGTGTGTGTCATACCGATGCGTTTACCTTGTCTGGCGAAGATCCCGAAGGCATTTTCCCGACCATTCTCGGCCACGAAGGCGGCGGTATTGTTGAGTCGGTAGGCGAAGGCGTTACAAGCCTGAAAGTGGGTGACCACGTTATTCCGCTGTACACCCCTGAGTGCGGCGAATGTAAATTCTGCACCTCTGGTAAAACCAACCTGTGCGGGAAGATTCGTGAAACCCAGGGCAAGGGCCTGATGCCAGACGGCACCACTCGTTTCTCGTTAAACGGCGAGCCGATCTATCACTACATGGGTTGCTCAACCTTCTCCGAGTACACCGTACTGCCCGAGATTTCTCTGGCAAAAGTGAACAAAGAAGCGCCATTGGAAGAAGTGTGCTTGCTCGGTTGTGGCGTAACCACCGGCATGGGTGCGGTGATGAACACCGCCAAAGTAGAAGAGGGCGCTACCGTGGCCATCTTCGGTATGGGCGGCATCGGCCTGTCGGCGGTGATTGGTGCCACCATGGCTAAAGCCAGCCGCATCATTGCTATCGACATCAACGAGAGCAAATTTGAGCTGGCCCGCCAGTTGGGCGCGACCGACTGCATCAACCCGAAAGATTACGACAAGCCGATTCAGGAAGTGATCGTAGAACTGACCGACGGCGGTGTGGATTATTCCTTCGAGTGCATCGGCAACGTAGATGTAATGCGTTCAGCACTGGAATGTTGCCACAAAGGCTGGGGTGAGTCGGTGGTTATCGGTGTTGCGGGCGCCGGCCAGGAAATTTCCACGCGTCCGTTCCAGCTGGTGACCGGTCGGGTCTGGAAAGGCTCTGCCTTTGGTGGCGTGAAGGGCCGTTCCGAGCTGCCGGGCATCGTTGAGCGGTACATGCAAGGTGAATTCAAGTTGAACGATTTCATCACCCACACCATGGGGCTGGAAGATATCAACAAGGCGTTTGATCTGATGCACGAAGGCAAGAGCATCCGTACCGTTATTCACTACGACAAGTAATGAAATCTGGTCGCCTGCCAGTCAGGCGGGCGACCGTTTTGTTGAGAGGTTGCAATGACTATTGAAAATCTGAGCAGTAATAAAAGTTTTGGTGGTTGGCACAAGCAGTACAGTCATCACTCCGAGACGTTGAACTGTTCGATGCGGTTTGCTATCTACCTGCCGCCGCAGGCCTCCAATGGCAAAAAGGTGCCAGCGCTGTATTGGTTGTCCGGGCTGACCTGTACCGATGAAAACTTCATGCAAAAAGCCGGTGCGCATCGCATGGCTGCCGAACTGGGCGTCGCCATTGTTGCCCCGGACACCAGCCCGCGCGGGGACGATGTCGCCGATGATGAAGGCTACGACTTGGGTAAGGGCGCCGGGTTCTATGTAAATGCGACTCAGGAACCCTGGAGCAAGCATTACCGGATGTACGATTACGTGCTCAACGAATTACCAGCACTGATTGAAGATATGTTCCCGGTGAGCGATCAGCGTTCCATCTTTGGCCACTCGATGGGCGGGCATGGTGCGTTGGTGCTGGCACTGCGCAACCCGGAGCGTTTCCAGTCCGTCTCGGCGTTCAGCCCGATCAGTAACCCGGTCAATTGCCCGTGGGGTAAGAAGGCCTTTGGCGCTTACCTCGGTAAAGACACCGCCAGCTGGGCCGAGTACGACGCCAGCTTGCTGATGCAAAAGGCGAGCAAGTTTGTGCCGGCGTTGGTGGACCAAGGCGAAGCGGACAACTTCCTGACCGAGCAGTTGAAGCCGGAAATGCTGGAAGCCGCTGCCAAACAAAGTGGCTATCCGCTGGAACTGAACCGGTATGAAGGGTACGACCACAGCTACTACTTCATCGCCAGTTTTATTGAGGAGCACCTTCGCTTCCATGCGAAGTATCTAATCGGCTGATTGCAGCATCGTCAGGCCATTTCGATAACCTGAAACTGAAAACAAAGCTGGCCGCCAAACTACTGTTCCACGGTTGGCAACCGCTCTCCGTTGCAGTCAAAGGATACTGGCCGACCAAAATCATCGGTTTCGGTGAGGATCTTCCCGCCGGTGTCGCCAGGCAATGGCGACAGTGGTGCCGTTCGCCAGGGTACGTAGAAAACAGTTTTGGAGAGGAAATAAGGCAGCATCACTATGCGGATATAAAAGCCCCCGTGCTGTCGCTAACCGCAACAGATGACCACATTGCCGTGCCTGCAAACGTGGAAGACTTTCTGCGCCTGCTGCCCAACGCCCAGATAAAAAAACATTTTTTGGAACCAGGCAGTTTTGGCCTGAAAGAAATCGGCCACAGCGACCTGCTACGCAGCCGATGCAAAGCCTGCTGGCCGCATATTATGGAAGGCTTGGAGTCCAACGGCTGAACCTGATACCTCCACTCCACCGCGTCAGCTTTGAATTTCAGGGCACAGGTTTGGCTACTCATGGCAGTCCCTCCTGTGCTCTTTTTGTAGACTAGTATACCGGGGCGAATCCAAATAAGATCTATAGCCCCATTGCTGGCGATCCAAGTGCTGAAGCAATGGGGCAACTTGATCGTTTGCCGGGTTCTTTAAGAGTGACTCTTCTTAGGAATGTCCGCAGTAACGGGGTAGAACCCGTCAGGCAAAACCCTCCAGCACAATCTTGCCAACGGCGGTTCCTGATTCCAGTTCGGCGTGTGCGGCACGTAGATTCTCGGCGTTGATCGCTCCGAGGTACTTACCTGCAGTTGTGCGGATGAAGCCTTGATCTACAAGCCGTGAGACCTCATTCAACAAGTCGTGCTGAACCTGCATATCATCCGCCTGGTGCATTGAGCGGGCGAACATGAATTCAATGTGTAATGACAGACTCTTCGACTTGATCTTCATTACGTCCAGACTTGCAGGATCGTCGATCATGGCAATCTTTCCAAACGGCCTAAGCACCGCCACATAATCGTCGAAGTATTGATCTGTGGCGTTAAGACTGGCCACATGGGTTACAGAACCAATTTTGCCGGCAGACACCAGTGTTTCGATCTGGGGCTGCAAGGGTTCACGGTGATTCAGAACAAAATCCGCACCCAATGATTCAACCCAGGCCTTCGATTCCGGGCGAGATGCCGTAGCGAGTACTTTCGCGCCTGTCAGCTGTTTGATCAATTGAACTAGAATTGAACCCACGCCTCCTGCGGCGCCAATCACAAGGACCACATCGTCGCTGGGAGTGATGGATCCAGCCAACTGTCGCTCAAGTTGCAGGTGGTCAAACAGCATTTCCCATGCTGTTATCGTGGTCAGGGGCAACGCCGCAGCATCGGCGTCGGACAGGCTGGCAGGCTTCCGACCAACCAGACGCTCATCGACGACCTGGTATTCAGCGTTGCTGCCCTGACGGGTAACGTCACCGGCATAAAATACGGTGTCACCTTCTTTGAAGAGTGAAGCGCCCTCGCCTATTGCCACTACCTCTCCAACGGCATCCCATCCAAGTACTTTGATCTGGCCTGGTTCGGGCTCTGCCTGCTGGCGTACCTTGAAGTCAACGGGGTTTACGGCGATGGCTTTGACTCTGACCAACAGGTCCCGGCCTTTTGCGACGGGACGTTCCATCTCAACATTTTGCAGCGCATCAGGGTTTTCGATAGGAAGAGATTCCCGATATCCAACAGCTTTCATTATCTGTCTCCGTAATGATTTTCGAGTAGCGCGCAGTATGGTCGCCGTTTACACTCGGGTAAACGGGAAAATTTGTTAAACATATTCAAAGAATTTTTGAAAATGAGTCTTGATGATCTGATCGTGGTTTTGAGGGTCGCTGAATTCCGCAACATTACCGCTGCCGCCACCAGTCTTGATATGCGAGCTGCCACAGCCAGCGCCGCAGTAAAGCGCGTAGAACAGGAGCTGGGTGTAGAGTTATTCGTACGCTCCACGCGAAGGTTGCGGTTGTCTGCCGCCGGCGAGAAATACTTGCCTTACTGCAAGCAAGCGATTGACTTGTTGAGCCAGGCGCAACAGAACCTTCGATCTGAAGTTGACTCTGTAACAGGCGAAATCCGGCTTTCGGTTTCATCCGATCTTGGTCGTAACCGCGTTGTGCCCTGGATCGACGAATTGATGGCAACGCACCCAGGCTTAAACCTCAGAGTTCAGATTACTGACACCAACGTGGACTTTTACCGGGATTCGGTCGACATGGCGCTTCGCTACGGCGCGCCCAGTGCCACCAACCTGTATGGCTTCAAAATTTGCGATGTGCCGCGCCTGCTTTGCGCATCTCCTGATTACCTGTCGCGTCATGGTCGCCCCATTCATCCTGATGACCTTGAGAACCACAACGGGCTGTTCTATCAGTTGCAGGACATCCCATTTGACCTCTGGACGTTCAAACGCGGAGACGAGGAGTATCGAGTCAAAATGACGGGCGATCGCGCCTCAAACGATGGCGATCTGGTTCGCCGGTGGTGCGTTGCTGGTCGCGGTCTTGCGATAAAATCGTGTCTTGATATGTCGGATGATCTGCTTGCAGGCCGTGTCACCACCATCATGCCGGGCTATGCGCCGCCGGTATCCGAGCTGTGGCTGATTTGTCCTACCCGACAGTCAATAACGCCGGCAATGAGGCTGTTGAGGGATGACCTGCGTGCAAAAGTAGGCGAACTGATGAATGCAATGATTGCCGGCGGCTTTTTTCCTCCGGATCGCTTGTCCGGAGGAAAAAAAGACGACTGACACACAGCGGGTGCGTTCAGTGAATGACATTGGGTATGCCGTCTACCAGCAGGGTGGATACGTTGCCGCCGTGTGCCATGGTCCGGCAGCTCTGCTCAACATCCGCGACAACAACGGCAACCTGATCATCGACGGCAAACAGGTCGCAGGATTCAGTAACGCCGAGGAAGAAGCCGCCGGGCTTACCGGTGTGGTTCCGTATCTTCTACAGGACGAACTCGTGAAAAGCGGAGCCGATGAACAGCCTGTCGCATCAGTCAGGATGATGATTGATATATCTCGTCCGAATTAGTCCGCCCGGCCAACGGGCGGATATAGTACCAGCCCTTGTACAAAAAATTTCCCGAGGATGCTATGAACACACTTTTTACTCCCCTGAAAATGGGCGCCAGTGAATTGGCCAATCGGGTCTTCATGGCCCCCCTCACCCGCGTCCGTGCCGACGCTGATCACGTTCCCACGGATATGATGGTTGAGTATTACGCCCAGCGTGCCTCTGCCGGCCTGATCATCACTGAAGCGACCATGGCCATCGAAGGCAATTCGGCCTTCTGGCGCGAGCCCGGTATCTATTCCGAGGCGCAAGTTGAAGGCTGGAAGAAAGTCACTGATGCGGTACACGCGAAAGGTGGAAAGATTTATCTGCAAATCTTTCACGGTGGCCGCGCCTGCCACCCGGTGTTAAACAACGGCAAGGATCCGGTAGCGCCCAGCGCCATTGCCATCACCAGCGATGAAGTGCACACACCGGAAGGTAAGAAGTCCTACACGGTTCCCCGCGCACTGGCCGACAGCGAAATCCCGGCCATCATCGACGGTTTCCGCACCGCCGCCGAGAATGCCAAGCGCGCCGGCTTTGACGGTGTTGAGGTTCATGGCGCCAACGGCTATCTGCTGGACCAGTTCCTGCGTGATAGCTCCAACCATCGAGAAGGCCCCTACGGTGGCCCGATCGAAAATCGCGCCCGACTTCTGCTGGAGGTGATTGAAGCCGTATCCGACGTGTTCGGTTCCGAGAACGTCGGTGTTCGCTTGAGCCCCCTGAACAGCTTCCAGAGCATGAAGGATAGTGATCCGGTCGGTCTGGTTACCTGGCTCGCCAAGCGCCTGAACGACTACGGCCTGGCCTTTGTTCATTTGATGCGCAGCGACTTTTTCGGGGAACAGCAAGCGGACGTCATTACTCCGGTCCGCGAACACTTCAAGGGCAAGTTGATCCTCAACATGGGCTACACCGGTGAAGAAGCAGAACAAGCCATCGAATCCGGACTGGCCGACGCTGTCGCCTTTGGCGTGCCCTTCATTGCCAACCCGGACCTCCCGGAGCGCCTGAAGCTTGGCGCCGAGCTCAACGAAGCAGATCCGGCGACTTTTTACTCCCAGGGTGCGGAAGGGTATATTGACTACCCTTACCTTGAAAAAGTTAGCTGAAGCATAATGTCGAGAGGGGGCTGTTAGCCCCCTTTTCGTTGCGCAGAACACATGGCCTTTGAAAGCGCGATCTCTTTTCTTGTTTCTTCCAGTCTGAGGCCCTAGTGATCTGGCCGGTTAGACCGCTTTCAGGTGCCGCCCGCAGGGCGAGGTGGTCATGATTTCGTGCCAGCGATCCCGCAGCAGGCGCTCTAAGTGGTCCCGAATCCAGACAATGCCGGGATCCCGGTCATGGCGGGCGTGCCAGACCAGGTACATGCTGGTGGGATCAACCTCAAAGGGCAGCTCTCCCATCCAGAGCCCGTTCACAAAACCGCAGTCCTGACTGATGAGTTCCGGCACCGCCGCAATCAGGTTTGTCTCCCGAAGCACCTGCGGCACAATGGAGAAATGGTTGACGGTGGCGGCAATCCGGCGGCTTTGTCCCTTCTGGTCCAGGTAGCTGTCCACGAAACCATGGGCGTCGCCCGACATGGACACCAGCAAATGCCGGGCCTCCAGGAATTCCTCCATGGTGATCGGCTTACCCGCCAGCGGATGTCCTTCGCGCATCGCCAGCACGTAGCCACCCTCAAACAACCAGGTGCTCCGCAGGCTGTGGTCGTGCTGGTTCAGAACGCCAACCGCCAGGTCCACGTGGGCTTCGCGCAGATCGTCGTAGGTGCCATCGGGCGTGTACGGGACCGCGTGCAGATCGACACCGGGCGCCTCCCGCTCCAGCAATTCGATTAACTGGCGCCAGACCATCTCAACGATCACGTCGTTAGCGGCGATGCGAAACTTCCGTTTGGAATTGGCGGGGTCGAACTGAGTGGCTGAAACCGCGTTGGTTAGCGCGTACATGGGCCCGCCTACCTGGTCCCAGAGGCTCAAGGCATAAGACGTTGGCTCGATGTTACGACCTTTGCGGACAAACAGCGGGTCGCTCCAGATCTGGCGCATCCGGGAAATTGCGTTGGATACCGCCGGCTGGGTCATGGCCAGACGCTCGGCGGCTCGGGTCACCGAGCGCTCGGTCATGATGGCGTCGAAAATATAGAGGAGTTGCAGCTCCTGGGTTTTCATCGTGGGGTACCTGAATGATGGCAATGGACCCGGATAAGTCTGACCAGCATTGGCGGGCAGCGCAACCGGCACACAAAAACACCCTCCCATAACAAGAGGGTGTTGATTCGAGCCGGTGAATTACAGGTTGCCTTTGACGAAGGCCCGCAACTGGCCCAAGGTGCCGGCACCGGTCTGCCGGGCCACCACGCCGCCCTCGCGGAACAGCGCCAGGGTCGGAATGCTGCGGACTCCCATGCGAGCCGCCGTTTCCGGGCTGTCATCCACGTTGACCTTGGCCACTACCAGGTCATCGCCCAGTTCGTCGGCGATTTCATCAAGCATGGGGCCAACGGTCTTGCAGGGGCCGCACCAGGGTGCCCAGAAATCGACCAGGACCGGCTTGTCGTTACGACCAACGGCCGCATCAAAGTTGCTGTCGTTTACTTCAACGATGTTGCTCATATCGTTTCTCCGTTTCCAGTAATGCCTGAGCCTAACCATGCGCCCTGCTCTTGCTGAAAACCAATTGTTCAGCGGTATACATGGTATTTCCCAGGGTGATGTACACCGGTTGTCAGTGACTGCCAAAGCGCTTGCTCAGCACCAGTCCGCCCCAGGCCAGGGTGCGATCACCGGTACCGTTCTTGATTTCGGAGCTCTGCACACGCAACACGTAGCTCAGCTCCATGTTGTCCCAGAGGGTGTGGGTGTGACCGGCCCAGACTTCCGCTAGCAGCACATTCAGATCATTGGCACTGAGTTCGTGATCAGAATCCCGGAACTGACCCTGCAGAAAAGCGTTGTAGGCCCTGGCCTTCACCGACAGGCCACCCCAGAAGTAGTTCTCCCGACCGCCGACCGCGGAGACGCTGGGCGCCCGCTCACCGTAGGCCATCAATTCCAGGTTGAAGCGGTTATCCGGCGACGAAATCAGCCCTCCCCGGAACACCAGGGCGGCGCCAAATTCAGTGAGGTATCCGACGCTCCCAAAGTAGGTCACCTTGAACTTGCTGCCCGGCTCACTGCCATCCAGGTACTGGTGGTAGGCCGCGGAGTACCGCAAGGTAGGCTCGCCCCCTTCGGAGATCTGGTGATCCCAGCCTTCGGGCTTGTCACTGCCGGTGGCCTTGTGAATCGCATTCTGACTGTGCTCAAACAGGTCTAAGCCCAGGGCACCAACGGTCAGCGAGGTGGTCCATCCCGAGGTGCCACCGGCCGGCGCTACGGGGAGTTGTTCGTGAAGCTCGAAGAGTCACTGGGGCACGCCATGCGGGAGGACGCACGGCGAACTGAGGACGAAGCGCCGGCGTGGACAGCGCCGACGGACAATCACTGATCACGAAAACAAAAAGGCCGGCTTGATGAATGCTTCCGAAAAGAATGTGGTTCTACGGCTTAATGAGCATAAGAAGAACCCATCAAATCCCTGGCGGCTATCTGTCAAATTGCATGGGCGTAGCCATGCTCCATCACAGCATTTTATCAGACCGGCGCGCATCTCTTAGCGCCAGAAAAATCGGCACACCAATCTGCGAGAACAGCGCCAGGACCCAAAGCCCGTTGCTGACAATCGACGGTACGAGGGGATGAACGGCTAGCACAACCAGTGCCATGACAATGCCGAACAGCCTCAGACCGCCGCTGTGGTATTTGTCGGTGGCATCAGTCACGGTTCGACGCAGCGCCCATAGCGAAGCTAAAAACATCGCTAGGCCGACCGAGCCAAGCGCGGCGTAGCCGGGCGGATAAGGCTCCCACAGGCCGACGTAGACTTGTCCGGCCAGCGCAACGCCAATCGTCACCGCACTCCACAAAATCACGATGTGAGCAAACCAGTATCTCAGCAGCACGGCACTGGTGCGGCTCTTCGGTTTTTCATTGCCGGCGCAGTCGAAATAAGTCCAGGCCAGCGCGAAGAGGGACAAGCCGCCCATGGTCACATTGAACAGCGTACCCGCGCTGACGCTGTAGACGCCCTTGTCGGCCAGCGTGACCACCAGTTTAAAGAAGCCTTCACCCAGCAAGATCAACATCAGAAGGCCGAAGCGCTCCGAGATGTGTCCGAGTTGAGGCACAAAGCGTTCGAAGCGGAGCGTGCCCACGCGCGGCAGCATGTACTGCAGCTGGATTGCTGCCACGCCGGCGGCAAAGACCCAGTAGGCAACCGGTGTCGGCAAAAAAGCCGACAGCGCGAACACCCCGGCCAACACGAAAAAATTCCGCGCCTGTTCCTGCGCCAGTCTATTGGCCGCGTTGTCGGTACAGCGCGCCCGCCAGTAAAGATAGGCCGTCAGCGCCCGATTCAACGCATAGGCCAGCGCGAAATACGTCCAGCCTTCACCGGCCACGTCGGGAATCGCCGCCGCGACGGTCATCATCGTGACAATCTTAAGTGCCATCACCACGCGATGCGGCATGTCCGTGGAGATATACAGCGAGTTATAGAGCGAGCTGTCTGCCCAGGCATAGAAAATTGCCAGGAACAGTCCGGTAAACACCCAGAATCCTTGCCACCCCAGATGATGGGACAGGTAATTTCCCAGAATGAAAATTGTCACTACATGGACCAGATCGAAGAAAAGTTCCACCCAGTGCACGTGGTCGTGGTTTTCATCGACATCCATGTGATGGCGCGGTCGCCGCCAGAGAAGATCGCTAATTACCATACACTACCCCTTTTTCTTATTGTTCTGGCGGTGAATTATGCGCCGGCCAGAGACAAGCGGAAGCTACGAACTGTTAATCAAGTTCGACCACTATTTTACCAATCTGCTGATTGGACTCCAGATAGTGATGCGCTGCTACGATCTCTTCAAATTTAAAGCTTCGATCAATGACAGGCTTGAGTGTTCCTTCGGATAAACCCGAGTGGATAAATTGCTTGGCTCTGCGAAAACGCTCGATGTCTTTTATAACTTCAGTAAACACATACCCCCTAACTGTCAGGCTTTTACGAAGTGCTATTTTTAAGGGAAAAGGGGTTGTTTCGGGACTTAATGCTCCGTGTACTATTATTGTTCCTTCAGGACTCATTGCTTCAGCAATTTCAGCTATCTGCGGCCCACCGACAGCATCAAATGCGATGTTTAAATTGTCTGCTCCCAAGAGGCTTCTCAAGCTATCCAGTAGCGGTTCTTCTTGGGTTGCAATCACATGGGCCGCGCCGGCCTTGAGCACAGCAGCCTTTTTAGCTCCTGTTAGAGTTGTAGCGATAGGGATACCCCCTAGAGAATTCACAATTTGAATCGCAGCCAATCCAACACTGCTCGATGCGGCGGTTATCAGTACTGCATCGCCTTTTTGCACGTTAGCAATTTCGACCAAAGCGCCATAAGCTGTCAGGTACTGCATCCAAGCTGCTGCGCCTTCAGCAAAGGTTAGCCCTGCTGGTTTGAGTGCCACATATTCATTGGGTACGACAATCTCTTCTGCGTAGCAGCCATTCTGAGAAAGCCCCATCTGAGGGACAATACAAACCTCTTCCCCAAGGCGTAAATGATTCACCTCTTCCCCGACTTCAATGACTATCCCGGATGCTTCATAGCCGATTCGCGAAGGGAAGTCAGCCTTTTCTATATAGTTGCCTCGCCTGAACATGGCATCAGCACGATTGAGCCCAACAGCTTTGACCGCAATACGAACATCAGTGGCCTGCAAACTTGGACTCGCCAGCGAGTCAATAGTTAACACCTCGGGGCCACCTAATTCATGGAAACGAACAGTTCGAATTAGTTTTCTTGGGCTCATATGCATCCTCAACAATGTCTCTTTAAGCAATTACATCAATAACGACTTTACCCATGGACCCCAACTCTACGGCATTATGTGCATCCATGGCCGTGTCAAGGGAAAGGCGTAACGGATCGAGTATTGGCTTAATTTGTCCAGCTTCAACAAGAGCCGTAATTTGCCGCAGAATGTCACCATGATGTTTGCGCCCCTCTCCGCTGAGCTGTGGGTGTAACACAAAAATCGCTGACAATGTTGCAGAGCGTAATGACGACGGTGCCAGGTTATGTGAGCTGAATGCAGCACAGCTTAAAATATGTCCATAATGTGCAATGATACCTAATGAGGCATCGAGTACAGAGCCACCGACAGTGTCGTAAATGATATCGAATCCTTTGCCTTGGGTGTATGCGTCCACGTACTCAGCAGGGCTTGCAGTGTGATAATCAATTGGCGTGGCACCAAGCGCCTTGAGCAGTTGTTGTTTTCCAGTCGATGCAGTGGCATAAACGTCGGCACCTAAGGCCTTAGCAATTTGCACAGCTAAATGCCCAACTCCGCCAGCTCCACCCTGGATAAGGATTTTCTGGCCCGCTTTAACATTCGCCTTGTCAACCAAACCTTCCCAAGCGGTAAGTGCAACCAGAGGTAAAGCCGCAGCTTCACGCATGGACAAATTTTTCGGTTTGGGAGCAAGTAACTCAGCATCTACGTTGGCATATTCAGCCAATGAGCCTTGCAATCCTCGCACTCCGCCAGTCAGACCGTAAACTGCATCGCCTACTGCAAAGTCGGTGACGCCGTCGCCGATAGCAACAATTTCTCCAGCCAAATCGGTGCCAAGTACTGCGGGTAATTCCGGCATGGCATAGGGAGCTATACCTCGGCGGATCTTGTAATCAATAGGATTGACGCCACTTGCAAATATTTTTACTTGCACCTGACCTGCTGATGGAGAAGGTAAGTTAATCAGGGCATCCCGGAATACTGTACCTTCTTCATAGCTATCTAATATCAAAGCACGCATTTGTCCGTTTAACGCAGTCATCAATAACCTCACAATCTGAATATTCAGCGGGTGGTTAAATCACCCGCTGGTTAATAGGTCTTTTATTCAACGAATTAAAATTCTTGAACAGTTGGGCGCAGAACAATCTCGTTGATATCCACATCCGCAGGCTGCTCAATTGCGTATGCGATAGCACGAGCAACAGATTCAGATGGAATTTCATTTTGCTGATAAAAATCTTTTACAAAGGCTGCACCCTGAGTATCTGAACTTCCATGTTTTAATTCAGATTCGACTGCACCTGGTGAAATGATTGTTGAACGAATTTTACCCCCAACTTCATGGCGCAAGCCTTCGGCAATAGCGCGAACAGCGAATTTGGTTCCGCTATAAACCGTGCCGCCGGGACTGAATACTTTGATACCCGCTACGGACGAAATATTGATAAAGTGGCCGGATCCCTGTTCCTGAAAGATCGGAAGCGCTGCGGCTACTCCATACAGCAGACCTTTAACGTTGATGTCAATCATGCGATCCCATTCGTCAACTCGAGTCTCAGCTAACGGTGCAATAGCCATTAACCCTGCATTATTGATAACCACATCAACTTTACCGAAGCGCTCTTGTGCAAGATTTACAAGGGCCTTCACTTCGTCCTGGCTAGTCACATCTGTCGCTTGAACCGCAACTTTTCCGCCCGCTGTACGTATGTCAGCAGCAATAGCTTCAAGCTTGTCGATGCGTCGGGCACCTAAAACAACAGATGCGCCAAGACTGGCTAAATGTCTTGCCGTGGTCTCGCCTAAACCGCTGCTACCACCAGTGATCACAACGACCTTGCCGCTGATGTTGTTTGCTGAAACACTACTCATAGTTAATATCCTCAAATCAGTTGAATGAATGACTATGTCTAACTGACAAGCAAATTATTCCTCACCTTCAAAAACCAATAAATGGAAACGTTTTGATTTGACAATTCCAGAATTTGGAATAATGATTATGTATTCATACCAAACCTGAATGTGACTGTGATGCTTAACAGATTGGAAATGCTCCGGATATTTTGTACTGCTGCTGAGTCTCGCAGCTTTAAAGAAGCGGCTAACCGTCTGGGAATTTCTCCTCAGGCGGTGACACGAGCAGTGAAGGAGTTAGAGCGATTGCAAGGGGAGCTTTTATTTCATCGAAATACTCGACACATACAAGTGACCCTGGTTGGAGAAAAATTTGCTGTGATCGCAAAAGAACGCCTGCGCGCTGTAGATGAATTGTTTCAAACAAGCGCCCCTGACTCGGGTAATGAATTACAAGGGCGGGTTCGTATCGCAGCGCCTGTTGGTTTTGGTCATAAATGCTTGATGCCAGCATTAATGGAACTCTCAACAGTACATCCTCAACTGGATATAGACCTGACACTCAGTGACGAGCGCGTGGATGTCGTTGACGAAAAAATAGATATTGGGATTCGTATCGGCTTCATGAGGGATAGTCGATTTATTGCCCGCCAGCTCGCCAAAATTAATCTGTATGTCGTGGCTTCGCCTGACTTAATAGATAGAGTGGGAAGGCCTGCGTCTATTGAAGATCTAAACCACTTGCCGGTTACAGGGTTAGTAGATCGCAATACTGGAAAGCTTTGGCCATGGGTTTTTTCCATGGACAGACAGTGGATGCCATCCATAACACGTTTTCGAAGTGCCGACGCCGAAGCTGAATTAATGGGTGTACACAATGGACTGGGGTTTGCTCAAATTCCTGACTTTTTGGCCCAAGACTTATTACGCCAAGAGAAACTTGTGAGAGTGTTAGAAGAGGCCGAGCCTGTGCCTTGGGATTTATATATTTATCGCCCTCAACGTGGTCCAGTACCACAACGTGTTCGATTGGTTTTTGATCACTTGGTGACAAGATTTAGTGTCCGCTAATGGCGAGACTGTAAACCAAATTGTGTAACTGCCCACGACTAAGTAACCTTTTCAAAAGGATACCATCGTGGGTACGCAATTGGACCAAGAAAAACTTAAAGCTATGGCCGCCGAGCTGGCCAAGGACATCAAGTCTGAAAAAGATCTCGGAGCCCTCACACAGCAGCTGGTCAAGCTCACCGTCGAGACCGCACTCAACGCCGAACTGGATGAGCATCTTGGATACGAGAAGCACGCTCTTGAAGGCCGTGGCACCGGCAACAGCCGTAACGGCTATTCCGCCAAGCGCCTGAAGGGTCAACACGGCGAAGTACCGATACAGACTCCTCGTGACCGGGACGGTTCCTTCGAGCCTCAGTTCGTCCGTAAAGGTCAGTCCCGTCTGACCCAGATGGATGACCAGATCTTGGCGCTTTACGCCAAGGGCCTGAGCACCCGGGATATTGTGGACGCCTTCAAGGAGATGTATGACGCCGACATCTCGGCCACTCTGGTGTCCAAAGTGACGGAACGTGTGATCGATCAGGTTCACGAGTGGCAGAATCGCCCTGTTGATCCGGTCTACCCCATCGTCTATCTGGACTGCATCGTTCTGAAAATTCGTCAGGATAAGAGGGTAATCAACAAGTCCCTATACCTGGCCTTGGGCATCAACATGGAGGGCCAGAAGGAACTGCTGGGCCTCTGGCTGGCCGAGACCGAAGGCGCGAAGTTCTGGCTATCGGTACTGACAGAACTGAAGAACCGTGGCTTGGAGGACATCCTGATCGCCTGTGTGGATGGCCTCAAAGGGTTCCCGGATGCCATTGCGGCTGAGTACCCCCAAACCAAGGTTCAGCTCTGCATCGTGCATATGATTCGTAACTCGCTGCGTTACGTGTCCTGGAAGGACTACAGGGCGGTTACTGCGGACCTGAAGCAGATCTACCAGTCTGCTACGGAGCATGAGGCCCGACAGGCACTGGACGCCTTTGGAGAGCGTTGGGACAGCCAATACCCACAGATCTCTCGTTCCTGGCAAAGCCACTGGGATAACCTGATCACCATCTTCGAGTACCCGCCGGCGATCCGGAAGGTGATCTACACCACCAATGCCATTGAGTCGCTGAACAGCGTGATCCGCAAAGCCACCAAGCGCCGCAAGCTGTTCCCCACCGATGACTCGGCACTGAAAGTAGCCTTCCTGGCGATCCAGCAGGCCTCAAAGAAATGGACGATGCCGATCCGTGATTGGAAGCCGGCTTTGAATCGCTTTATTATCGAATTCGGTGACCGCCTGGACGGCCACCTGTAATGGGGTGGGCAGTTACACAGATTTATTTACAGGCTCCTAATGGCACAAAAGTAATATTCATAAAGTGCGAATACTACATTAGCTCACTTTACTGCAAAAACCGTAACCAATGTCTTCGTTGAGTCACCAGGAATCATAACAAAGTGCATTTTGCTACCAACATGCTGCCAAAACTCTGCCTTCTGTGCATATTTTTTTGCTTTTTGGATAGTGTAGTAGCCCCCATTTAAACCGGACACGCTTCGATGGAATAAATACTTCGTCCATAAGTGAATGGATATAGTTCAGGACTTCAACACCCGTCGCTAATTCGAAAAAGCCGTTGTTAAACCCTGTTTCATCCAGTCGATGGCGCCCTAATGGTCGCGAAGCAACGCCATAAAAGCCTGAAGGCTGGTGTAATCGCACAAAAGGATATGCGTCGTTCCAGTGCCCGCCCACCTTTTTGACGGTCGACCATCAAAAAGGTGGCGTCGGTTTCTGTGAGCATCTTGTCGACAAAAGCCAACGCTGTGGCATGAAGCAGTCGGCTTTTTCATTAGCTTACAGACGAAATCGTTATCGGAGCTGGATCAAATCAACTCTCGCTCAGAAGAACGGAAGAGCGCAAATGCATCGTTTGGAAGAAGACATCGGTGTGCCTAAAGGGTTCTTTGAAGAGGAGGCGAAAGGGAACTTTTTAAGAGATCTATTTCAGTTGGCTTTGGGCGGTTCTGGGGAGGAGCAAGGCCGCCCGAGCTCCATTCACTCAGATCAAAACCACTGACTATTTGCCTCGAAGGTTTTTCGGTTAGGTCGCAAAGCGAACATTCGGATCAGAGTCCAATTTCCATAAATCTTTTTACGAGTCCGCCGAATCTATGGGATGGTTGCAGGACAAGGTAGTCGTGACAAATCGGAGTTCAATCACCCAATGCAGTATTGGCTGGCCGTTAACAAGAAAGCCGGGAAAGAAAATAATGATGGCGACGTCTATTGGTGCGAAAAGTTAACCGCGGCAGGCGTTGATCCAATCATTCCATGCGGTTTCGATGATCTTGGTTGGACTCAATCCGTGACGGCGGGCGATTGCATAATCGCTGCGGGTGGCGATGGCTCGGTGAATCGGGCAGCAGCCATCTGCCGAGAACGCGATGCCATTCTTGCGATTTTACCCACTGGAACCGCCAATGATTTTGCACGCAATCTGGGGTTGCCCTCCGACCCGGATCAGATCGCCCGTCTCATTGCGAGCATGCAATGGCGATGGGTCGATGTGGCAGAGCTTAATGGCTTGATCTTCCTCAACGTGGCGCATATCGGCTTGGCCACGCTGCCCGCTCGATACGTTGCACCAAGCAGCAAGCAATGGCTGGGACGATTCAGCTACGCGGCCACCCTGCTCAGGCGCCTGAGAGCACAGCGCGGGTTTCATGCCAGCATTCAGTGTGACACCGGCTACTTGAAAGGCCGTTGGCTCTCAATCTCTGTCGCAACCGGTGCATTCTACGGAGGTGGACAGCAGATTCCTCAGGCCAGTGCCAACGACGGACAGCTTGACATTGTCGCCGTTCGACCTCGTTCGTTGCTCTCGCTGGTGACTACGTTTGCAATCATGCGATTACTCCGCCGCTCCCCACGAAAACACTCAACCGTGGTTCATCTCAAAAGCAGCCATTGTCATATTCAGACCCGTAACCCAAAAACAGTCACTGCAGATGGGGAAGTGTTCGCGAAAACGCCGATAAACGTGACTTGCCTTCCCGGGTCACTTGCTGTTGTGTGTGAAAAGATTGTCGAGACCTGACGAAAGTCACGCAGCAGGTATTTTTCATTTCAATCCCGGACCGACCTTCCCCTTGCGAACCATCACTGACTCGGCGGGAAATTGACAATGAAATTGGTCAAATTAAACGACTCCAGCCCCATACAAACGACAAAAATGCCGTACATGATCAGGAGGCTCCAGGATTCCTTACGGCTTAAGATCAGGTCAGTGCGCATCATCAGAAAAAGGGCCAATGTTGCGACCGTCAAAATGGCCATCATCGGCGCTGCGACCGAATAGTTGATGACAGCACTTCCGGCGATCAATACCCCAATAGGAATGCAGCAGAGCAAATCAAAAATGTTGCTTCCCAGTACATTAGCCGAGCTGGTGATGCCTTTACCACGACGGGCAGCGCGAACTGACACAAAGGCATCCGGAATTGACGTGCCAGCGGCGACGATGGTTATGCCCCAGAGGAAGCTTGGCGTATCCAGAATAGCGCCAAAGTTTATGGCGGCCCGAACCAGCCCTTCGACACCGATCAGAATCAGGATCAGCCCAGCTGCAAGTCTTGCCCACTCTTTTGCGGGTTGAACGTGGGAAACGTCTTCGTCGGATTGGTAGTCCATTGTGTCCTGGTATTGGACAAACACATAAATGGCGTAGAGGAACAGGGGTAAGATGGCGAGGCCGCGGGTGAGCTCGCCCATTAGAACGTCGTTGCCGGACTCCACCGGGTTGTAGATAACGGCGAACGAGAAAGTCAGAAGAAGCGCAGCGACCGCTATCATATAGAACTGTGCTTCTTTGTAGACCAGGTCGCGATTGGTCATTAACTGATGCTTGGCAACCAACCCGCTTAATGCCGGTATCACCATGATGTTGAACAGAGCGGAACCCACGATGGCGGCGACGCCCAACTCGAATTCTCCGTGCACCAGCGTGGACACGACGACGGTCGCCAATTCAGGAAAGCTGGAACCAATGGCAACAACGATCGCGCCCTGGACAATCTCGGGCAATCTGTAAAACAACGAGAGACGTTCGCTGGCGGATTCGAGCAGACCGCTGCCTTTCCAGACAATTCCGGTTCCAATGACAGCGACTAAAGACCATATAAGTAGTTGTAAAATATATCCTCCTGATCGCCGATTACAGGTGCCGGATGACCTCAGCAGTCAGTGATGATTCATGCCAACAGTCACGTACGCAGCCCTGGCAGAAATTTCCAAAATGATTGCGAGATCCTTTACCCTCCAACAAATGCTCAATACATCCCGTTTATGCGGGATAGGGAGTTCGGCATGAGCCAGAAGTCTTTGGATATCCAGCGTCTTGAACGCTACAACAGCGAACAGACTCAGTACACCCTCGCCATTATTACGGACGAAGACCACGCGTCCCAGGTAACACTGGATGATGGTCAAACCGCTTGGCAGTCGACTCTTCGTTTCGACAGACTCCACCGCGACACCGATCCCGTGACCGGGAGTGTCCGCTACTGCTTGGAAGAGATTCCCAAGAATGCGGGGGGTGAGCATCAGCTAATCAGCCTGATCGCCGAAGGCGGCCGCGGCGCGGAATTCTCCGAGCTTGTTCAGTTTGGCGAACGGTTGGTCACCTTTGACGACCGAACTGGCCTGGTCTGTGAAATACGCAACTGTAACCAGCTTGTACCACGTCACATCCTGATGACCGGCAGCGGCGATGAAAAGTTCAAGGGCTTCAAGAGCGAATGGGCTACGCTCAAGGGGGATCAGATGATCGTCGGCAGTCATGGGAAGAACGCTCAGGAAGAATGGGTCAAACTTCTGAACCGTGACTACAGCCTGGAGAGCCAGGATTGGCACCAAAACTATCAACGCATTCGGGATGCTTTGAACGTTGGCAAACAGGGGTACGTCACCCACGAGGCAGCGGAATGGCACCCCTATCACGGCTGCTGGCTTTTCTTCCCACGAAAAATCTCTCACACACCGTTCGATGAAGGCATTGACGAGACAGAGAGAGGCGGTAATACGCTGGTTGTCGCAAGCTCAGACTTCACCGATATCAAAACACTTGAGGTTGGCAAAAGAATTCCAGAACGCGGAGTCTCTTCATTCAAGCTGATACCTGGTCGTACCGACGAGTGTATCGGGCTGAAAAGTGTCGAAATCGGAAATAGGACGGAAACGTATCTGTTCTGCTTTGATCTGGAGGGCAACGTTCTGCAAGACGATATATTAATAGGTCACTATAAATGCGAGGGCATCGAAATCCTGTAAAATGTTATTCAACATGCATTTTTAGGCAATCAACATCCAGGACAAAGAGATTTCCCGAGCGTTAGAGAACGTTAATAAACCTTGTATCTGCGCGGTCTGCCACGAGGCTGGTAGTAGATGATCAAGGGTGAGTGAATAACCTGCTCACCCGGATCATCTGACTGAAGATCACATACCACAAACGGTAAGGAGATCAGACTATGAAGCGCACAGCACTCTCTATCGCTATTGCTTCAACTTTCGCACTTGCACCGGCTGCCGGGCTGGCCGCGGAAAGCCCATACCTCAAATCGGATGGTTCCTGGATTACCCTGAGCGGAACAGTGACCAGCACGACAGCAGACACGTTCAAATTGGACTATGGCGAGGGCCTGGTCACCGTTGAAATGGACGACTGGGACTGGTTCGAGGAAAGCGGCGAACTTCTTCCGGGTGACGACGTCACGGTTTACGGTGAGGTCGACGACGACACCTTCGAAACCGCTAAGATCGAAGCCAGCAGTGTCTTTGTGGACAGCTTGGGCACCTACTTTTATGCCAGTGCCGCAGATGAGGAAAGCGCTACCGATTTCGATGTAGCGCCTACCATCGATCTTGGCCAGATGGTGCTCACCGGCACAGTAACAGGTGTTGACGGCACAGAGTTTACCATCGATACAGGCGCACAAAAGACGACGATCGACACGGCTCTGATGACCTACAACCCCACCGATGACGAGGGTTACCAACAAATCGAAGAGGGTGATTTGGTCACCGTAACCGGAGACGTTGACATCGATACCTTCGATGACGCTGAGCTAATGGCGGATACCGTTGTTACGCTTGATGATGAAAGCAATTCTTAAACACAACTCCCTTCAGCCCCGCGTCAGGCGGGGCTGTAATCTTCAGTAATTCGATTGCCATCGTGAACCTCCTGGTGTTTACCTCGGTCCACTCCTCACAGATAAATGACTAAAAGGCGAATGTCCGCTTTTGTTTAGCTGAGTTCGGAGTGTGCCCTGGTCGCAAAGCGAACATTCAATCGGAGCGCAAAGCCATAGTCATGTGTTAGTGATTCTCTAACCATTGTTCACTCTCTGACCGGCCTCAAGCATCTAATCAAACTGCTGACCTGTCCAAAATCGTTTAACCACCAGACCGGTCAGGCTCTAAATGGGTTTCTTAATACAAGCGCGAGCTGGATTTCCTGACAATGAGCCGACTTAAAACAGTGCCAGGATCACCTATAGTTTTGGAGCAATGAATCAGAGTCCTAAGCAACTACTCAAGTTCGCCATTTTTTGACCCCTGCGCTCTGTTCCTAAAGTAAAACTTTTTTGAACATTCACTATAAAATTCTGGAACTTTTTTCTACTCTCAATGACAGTACCGAGGTAGCGATCTCACAAGGAACGGAACCCGATGGAAACTGAAGTGCAATCAGAGTCCGAAGCATCATTAATCGAAGACCTAAAACGGAGAGACTCAACCGCCTATCAGAAAGCGGTACGCGAGTACTCACCCGGCATGTTGGCCGTCGCCCGATTTTACCTGGACCACTCAAGCGCTGAAGAAATAGTCCAGGATTGCTGGGTAACGGTTATTGATGCTGTCCAGAAATTCGAGGGCCGATCCGGTCTGAAAACCTGGCTGCACCGCATTGTCGCCAATCGCTGCAAGAACCGGCTTCGTACGGCCAATCGGGAAGTTGCAACGGACTTCTCCGAGACTCTGGAGCCTGAACTGGCCAATCGCTTCAATTCTACAGGACGCTGGGATCTGCCACCCAAGCTGCAATTCCATGAGTCCGCAGACACCCTGATGGAAAATGGCGCCCTCAGCGATTGCCTGGACAAGCACCTCTCTGCACTGCCGGAAACCCAGCGTTCTGCCCTGATGCTTTACGAAGCTCACCAGCATAAATCCGATGACGTCTGTAACATTCTGGATGTCAGTGCCTCTAACCTTCGTGTACTTTTACACCGTGCGAGGCAAAAGATCTTTCTCATGGTGGAGACCTTCCAGGAGACGGGCGAATGTTAATGTGCAGGGACCTGGCCGAAATTGCCAGTGACTACATCGATGGCGAACTCAACGGCCGACAGAACCTGTCCGTAAAAATGCACCTGATGATGTGTAAGGACTGCCGTACGTTTATCGGCAACCTGCGAGCAAGCAGTAATCTGCTGAGTGCACACTCCTCGGGGAAGGCCGACGAGGAATTCTTGCGCCGGATTGACGAGCGTGTCGCTGAAGCGCTGAGCGTCCGTAAAAACAAAGGTAGTGATTCAGAGTAACGTTGCAGAGGTTTCTATTCCGCCTCAAATACATCGGTATCCGGATGAAAGGTATACCAGGCAAACCAGAAGGCCCGGGTCGCCGGAAGAAGGTTGCCTGAATCGTCGCGCAATTCCGCCGACGGCACTTCCGGGTCGTAATGCAGCTGCACAGCCTTCCCACCAATACGGTCTTCAAGTACGGCACCGTGGTCAGCCAGTTCCGGAAATGGCCAGGCCTTGCTCTCACCATTGTGTGACCAACCCAACACCCAGGTTTTCGGGTGATATTTCCGGCTGGTGTGGGTAACCGGGAAATAGAGTCGCTCGGAGTGGTCGTAATCGCCATAGGGCGACATTCGATAATTGCGGCGGTGGCCGGTATCGGCGGAAAGCACTTTTCCGCTCTCTTCAACGCGCTCCCGCCAGCGGTGCCAGAGTTCATGGCGAATGGCGACAGGTTCCAGCTCCGTTCCGGCCAGCGGCCCCGAAACCGCCCGCCCCTCAATCTGCGACCACAGGGATTCGGTCTGATGGTCATACATCAGTAGGTCACTGTTATACAGCAGTCCCGAAACGCCAAAGGTGAGAGACTGCCCGTCCACCCTCGGGTCGAAGGCCATTCCGGTACCGCACAACGGGCAGAACGTGATCAGCAGTGGTGTGCCGCCAAGATCATGATTAACTATCTCGTGCCAGTTCAGGATACCAATGGGGTAGGCAAAACTGACCTCTCCTTGATCATAGGTCAGCATCAGGTCGTCAGAACGCCAGAGTGATACATCTTCAGGCTTCTGGAAAAGCGGTTCATTAATTGATGGAATGCCGTCCCGCGGGGGCCCTCCGCGGAGAATCTCCTCCACCGGCACGAGCGCATTGCCAAGCTCAAACCCATTCTTTGTTTGACCTGAAGCCGGCTGGGCGAACAGCAGCGATGCCATTGCCAGAATCACGAGATTGTTTAATCTATTCATGACTCCTCCCGGGGATGCCCAGCTCTCTAAGTCGCTGCTCGATTCGCGGCACCGAAAACCCATGCAACCGCTCGCCACCAATCAGGAAAAACGGTGTCCCCCTGCCGCCGAGTCGTTCAAATGTGTCCCGTGCAGCCCGGGAGGCGGTTATATCGAATTCCAGGTAGGAGATCTGGTTGTCGTGGAAATAATACTTGGCCGCCTTACAGCCTGGACAAAATGGCTGCGAGAACAAAACGACACGGGAATCTGGTGACCCCATGCTCTTTTCAATGACCTCACCGGCCAACAACGCACTGTTCCAGCTCAATAAAACGGCCACTGCGGCGGTTACTGCAAACGCCCTTGCGATTGGCATTTTCATGCTCACCTCCCAGGCAGGAGACAGGACCCTGCTTGCTGTTACGGGGGAGACACTGCACCAGCCGGTTTGTTACACCGAATCCGATTGCATATGGACGTTTCGGGCCTCTTCATGAACCGCTTGCTCGGCTGCCTCGGCCTCCCGAAGCAGCGTCAGATCCTTGCTGACACTGGTGTAGGTTGATACCAGGTAGGGCACGCAGTACGTCAGCAAAACTTTCAGCCAGTCCATGGACGCCGCGCCGGTGACCGCTTCCCATTGATTGATGAGCACCAGAAGCGTGCCAACAACTGCCGCCAGCTTTGCGGCACGCCGGGGCGTACCGTGGCCTACCGCAAGCTCGCAGGCCTCCTTGCAGCGACGAGCCGGGGTGCGCAGATTCTGGAGAAAGGACATCTAAACCTCAGGACGAGCATGTTGTTATCTGAAAAATCCCTGAATAACTCGTTCGGTTTGCGGAACTTTGAGGTCATCAGGGCGGACAATGAGAATATCAGCTTTCTGGCCTTCCGATGGAAAGCCGATTTTCTTACCGGGAAAGACCGTCTCGAGCTCTTTACCCAGAGACTTGATGGCCATATCCGGCTTTAACAGTGTCGCCACCACTAACGGCACGTCTTTCCAAGTTTGCTTAACCATCTTGAGCACATCCGCGAAACTGCCTGCCTCCGAGGTGACACTGCTGGAAACAATCACACCAGCAGGCTTCGTGGAGCTGCCGCCGGTGACAGGCGTAAAGCCAAGTTTCGAAAGCAGTTCGGTCATCGGTTTACGAATGAAGGGATGAGGACGGGCGAGAACAACTTCTCTGGACATAGCAGACTCCTGACTTGCTGATTCAATTGACTCACATCGTCAAGACACCCCCTTCTATCGTTTGTTACACAGTTCCTCCAATATTCCCGGAACTTCCCCGCGCCCTCCATGTCCTTGGAACGATCGCTCAAAAACCACAGAAGGAGAAAAGAATGCCCAAACAGTTACCCCTCGCCCTGCTGCTACTTCGTCTCGGTGTCTTTACCGTGTTCCTGTTCTGGACCCTGGACAAGCTGGTACAGCCGGATCATGCCGCTAAAGTCTTCGGTGCATTTTACGGCCTCGGAGGGCTCAGTGAGACCGCGTTTTACATCATGGGAGCAGCCCAACTCGCGCTTATACTGGCGTTTGTGGCAGGGGTAATGAAAACCTGGACCTATGGCGCCATTCTTGTATTCCACGGCGTTTCTACCCTGTCGGCATTCGGCAAATACCTCCAGCCTTTTGATAATCTCCTCTTCTTTGCTGCCTGGCCAATGCTTGCTGCCTGCGCTGCCCTGTTCCTTTTGCGGGACTACGATACCCTGACACTCTCCCGCCAACCGGTTCCCGCAACCGCCTGATCAGTCAGCGAAAGGCTGTAACATTAACCCCGACTGCATGTCATTGTTGTTAACAAAAACAGACACGCAATCGGGGTTAACCATGCTGCTGAACTGGCTATCGAGGCGATTGGCTGCCTACCTTTCAAAACAGATCAAATGCCACTCTGTCCGAACCTCCACCTGGGCAGCCATTCAGGCGTCGATAAAGCCCGGCGACGTGCTTCTGGTAGAGGGAAATACCAGAATCGGCACGGCGATCAAGTACCTGACCCAGTCCACCTGGTCCCATGCGGCGCTGTATCTCGGCCCGGAGGCAAATCTGGGGCGCTCTGAAGGCGATGAAGAACATGTTCTGGTTGAGGCGGATCTTGAGGAAGGTATACGCTCTTTGCCGCTGTCTTTTTACCGGCATTTTCACACCCGGATCTGCCGGCCCGTGGGGCTCAGTGAGCAGGATATCGGCAAACTGATCGACTACTCTAAAAGCCGGATCGGGCACCAGTACGACCTGAAAAACGTCTGGGACCTGGCACGCTACCTTTGCCCCACACCACCGGTACCAACCCGTTATCGTCGTTCCATGCTGGCATTGGGCAGTGGCGACCCGACCCGGGCCATCTGTTCGACATTTATTGCCCAAGGATTCCAGTCGATCCGCTATCCGATACTGCCTGAACGCCTGGCCGAATCAGACGACGACGCAAATTCGCAAGCCCAACAACGCCAGTACTTCCGGATTCGGCATCACTCCCTGTTTGCCCCTCGGGATTTTGATGCATCGCCCTATTTTGATGTAATCAAACCAACGCTGGAGCAGGGGTTTGATTACCGGCAGTTTCAGTGGGCAGATTGAGCCTCCTGTTTAATCATCGCCCTTATCTTTCGCGGCCCGGAATCCCGTTTGCGAGGGCTTGCCCAACAGATACCCCTGCAGCTCGTCGCAACCCGCCGATGCCAGCCAGCTAGCCTGTGCTTCGGTTTCAACACCCTCGGCAATAACCTCGCAGCCCATGGCATGGGCCATGGTGATTATGGTTCTGCACAGAGCCTGGTCCTGCTCGTTATCCGGAAGGCCCGTTACAAAGGTCCGGTCAATCTTGATACGGGACACAGGCATTGCCTTGAGATAAGCCAGGGAGGAATAGCCGGTGCCAAAATCGTCGACCGCAAGGGTCAGATCCAGCTCACGAAAGCGATTGAGGGTTGTCATTGCCAGTTCAATATCGTGCATCAGGGCCGTTTCGGTAATTTCCAGCTCCAACAGACGAGCGGAAACGCCACGGCTTTCAAGCAAAGCCGAAAGTCGGTCGGCAAAACCCGGATCGTGAAGCTGAAGCGCAGAGACATTCACCGCAATTCGCCCTGAAAACCCCTGTTCCGACCATTCCTTCAAAGTGGCAACCGCCTGTTCCAGGACCCAGTCGCCGATTTTTACGATCAGCCCGGTTTCCTCCGCCAACGGAATAAATTCAGCGGGTGAAACCGGGCCAAGCAGGGGATGATGCCAGCGAAGGAGCGCTTCATAACCGGTGTTCCGCCTGAGGCGATCGAACTGCGGCTGGAAATACAGCTGCAACTGCCGGTTGTCGATGGCCGTTTTGAGACTGTGAATCAATTCCTGCCTGTGGAGGACCTGATCTCCGAATTCCGTGGCAAAAAACTGCACCCTCTGGCTCGGTGACTTTTTTGCACGATGCATGGCAATTTCAGCGTGACTGAGCAGGGTTCTGGCATCATGTCCATCCAGTCCGGAGACGGCAACGCCGGCACTGACTTCACACTCAAATGTTTTACGACCAACCTGGACCGGTCGCTGACAGGCTTCGATAACGGCAGAAATCCGGACTTCAATGTCCGTTGAAGCTCGGCCCCGATTACCGACCAGCAGCCCGAACACATCGCCTCCAAGACGGGCAACCCGGCCATGATGGCTACTGAAACCAGCGATACGGCGGGCAACCTCCTGCAAGACCCTGTCGCCTGTCTCGTGGCCTGCCAGACCGTTGAGAGTCTGGAAATCGTTGATACCGAGCACCAGAACAGCCTCTTCCCCTCCGCCATGGTCTGGATCGCTGAAATGGCGGTCCAACTGCTCTTCGAACAGGCTCCGATTGGCAAGGCCGGTAAGTTGATCATAGAGGGTCCGGATTTCCAGTTCCTGCTCGGTTCTGCGCAGGGTGCGGGTTCGTTCCGCAAGCAATTGGTCGAGTTCCCGGTTAAGCAGCTTCAGGCGTGACAGGTACGCCGCGTTCTGTTTCAGCATGCTGTTGAACACGCCTTCCACTTCACCGAACTCATCGCAGCGGCCGGCGGGCGTGAGGTATTTCAGGGGATGTTCGGCGTCCTCGCCAGCGCGGGATATGCGATCACGGAGTTTGAGGAGTGGGGACAGCATCATACGATCGACCACGAACATGGTCACGGCGGTCACAAAAACGGCGATCAGCAGCGACAGACCCAGTATCCGGAACACAAAGGCAACCAGCTCCGATGGCACGTCACTGACATCCACCCGGGCCAGGACCGCGTAATCCGAGAGAATCGGGTCAGCGGCCCAGGAGAGGTCGATCATTCCCTGCGGTGTCCTGGGCGCAGAACGAAGCAAGCCATTGGCGGGGTGTGGCGTTGTGATGGTTTCACCCGCTCGATACTCGGTTCCGGCTCTGCTCAGGGAGACACCAACCAACGGACTGCTGGTGATCAACTCCTCCAGCGCAGCCCCGGTTATATCCCGTCCGCGGGAGTGATTGATGACAGTAATGATTGCCTGGCTGGCTATATCAACCCGGTCGTTCAGGAGGTCTTCCTCGTAATTGCGGTACGACGGAATAAGGATGGCGACCTCAATGGCGAGAATGGCCGTAAAGGCCGTAAGGGTGAGATTGCGGCACAACCGGCAATCAATCAGTTGTCTGGCCCACTCCCTGAAAGAACGCCTGGCAAGGGATTGATCCTCCCCGCCCAGCTCCCCTTTGGCCATGTCCAACTCTGGTTCCGCCACCGATTTCATACTACCTCGCCGTTTGTAAGAGCTTTTTAGAGAGACACGCCAGCCAAAGGTAAATTACAAAAAAGGGTGGGGTTTTATCCCCACCCAAGTCCGACAGCAGACTCACTGATATAAAGCGATGCTATTGCTTGTCGATAAACTTTTTCTGTTCCACCCGGGAATACTCCGTTAGCGCCGCCAGCTCCTCGGAGCCCCATTCAAGCGGTTCTGCAGCCATCGGTGCCACCATGCAGATCTGGACCATTTCATCCAGGTGCACCATATCCATGCCGAAGTCACGCTGCCCCATGGCCACAACATGAGGGTATTCATTCTTGAACGTGGCGTTGTAGCCAGCGCCATTGGCATGACAGGTGGCGCAGGAAAGGCCGTTGGAAGAAAGGCTGGTGTCGTTGAACAGCTTTTCTCCCTGGGCCCGCAGATCAGCCACATTGCCCTGGTAAGGGGTATAGCCGTCGGGGCGGCGAACCGCTTTTTTCAGTTTGGCAGACGCGCCTTCACCCTCGGCCTCACCCTCAGCTTCGCCTTCACCTTCTGCGCGGCCTTCCGCCTCGCCTTCGGCACGAGCTTCCGCTTCGCCCTCTCCCTTGGCGGAGCCTTCCGCTTCGCCCTTGGCCTCGCCCTCTGCTTCGCCGCGGGCCTCGCCTTCAGCCTCCCCCTGGGCGGCCTCAGCCGAAGGGATCAACCCAAGCCCGGGACCGCTGCTCGCATTGAAGCCGGCCACGGCCACCACCGTCATCATGGGAACCGATACCATGAGATTTCGAGACAGTTTTCGTAGAAGTTCCTTTCGATTTTTGTCTGTGGACATATGTGCAACCTCCGGTCGTATTTTCCTTGTTCAGGGTGCGAGCCTGTTATCCAGGCCTTTGAAGCACGGACACCCCGGCCGCGCAATTGTTACTGCCCGGAAAACCGGGCCAGTATCTGAATGTGACATCGGTATCAGTTACCCGGATATGACTCATGCTTACCGTGGCGCGACCTTTTCGCTTCATGGCAATAGCCACGCTGTCAGGCCAGCCATGTTTGTTCCGATGCAGATCCATGAGACGCCCAACGGCCTGGCCTGGCTCACAGCGCTTCAGTGCCTGGCGAACCAGATAACGACGAAGAGCGGGGACAAAGTACGGCATGAGAGACGAAGAACTGATGGTCATCTCTGCCAAATCACGGGTTTCTTTCAGAGTCTCGCCGGTCCACTCCCACTTGAATGGACCACAGGGCTGGCTGTTGAATGCCAGCAGAATAAACGGCGGATACCGGGAAAGGATCTCGCCCCAGAGGAATGCCCGGACTTCAGCAACGTTGCGCGCTGAGCTCAGGCGCCTTACCAGCAATCCACGACTGGTTGACTGGCCGGCAGACACGCGGGATGGGTAACGGTAGTTGTTCAAAAGGGCGATAATGAGGCCCTGGCTGTTGGCTGCGATCCAGGTGCCACCACCCAACGGGTCTATGGGCATCACTGTGCTGACCCCATCGCGACACTCAACGACGGGCGGGCCCGCTTCGGGGCGCTGCAACGACTCGTCCCTGTTAAAAAACAGGTCGAGCCCTGCCGGTGAGTACTGCCAGCTCAGGGTACACATAAGATCAGGCGCTTTCGGCCATACCCCGGGCCTGCCTTTGCAGGTACCGCAAGGTCGAGGGGTGAACCCCGAACTCGGCGCCGACTTCCACGCCCGCCTGCTCGGCCAGCATGCCGATAATCGCCATGTGATGAATGGTGTGGCTGGCCAGGAACACCAGTTCTCGATCCACGCTGGTCTTGACTACCTGACCCTGTTCGTCGCTGATGTGCAACATGGCAAGCCCGTCGGAATGGTCCGCGCTGAATCGGCTACGCAACGTCTGCAGAATCTCTGATAATCGGTTGGCACCAGCGCGCCGATCCGTTTCCAGTGACAGCTCCCGCTCGCGGTTTTCATAGTCAAGCAACGCTCCCGGTGACCTTGTTGCCGACAGCAGGGCACTGTAATGGTCGATAATGTGACGGACGTGCTTGCCAATCACATGCTGTTTACGCTGGCCGAAGCTTCGCCGGTAAAGATTGCCGGGCAAGTTTTCCAGCATTTCAATGAGCTGCCCGATTGCATGGGCGTTTTCTTCAACAATGTCGTTAACGGTGTCGTCTCGCTCAGAGCCTGATTGAGTCATGGTCTTCGTCCGCTTCTGGTGGTCCCGGGTTCTGTCGCCTTTGAAACTGGAGCAGTGAGAACGACCGCGTGGACACAAGTCTGGCTCGTGCCCACCCGATCAACGGTTCAGGCTTCGGCCTCTCCTTCGGCTTCACCTTCCGCTTCGCCTTCTCCCTCAGCTTCACCTTCGCCCTCGGCCTTGCCTTCTGCTTCGCCTTCAGCCTTGCCTTTCGCTTCACCTTCGGCCTCCGCCTCTCCGGCGGCGAGCATCAGGTAGCCGGGTTCAGCCGTGGCGTCGGCGGCCGATACGTTGAACGCCGAAGCGCCCATAACCACCGCAAACACGGGGCCGGTATAGGCCATGCCCCGGGCAAGCTTGCCGAGCAATCTCTGTTTCTGTGTTTCTCTGGACATGATGTGTCCCCCTTGATTTGACGTTACAACTGCCAGGCTTACACCCGGCCTCTCCATACCCGGAGTCGGAGCGCTTTTGCGCTCAACGACCCCCGGATGCCTTTTGCGGTGCCTTCTCAAAACACCGCCCGGACAGTGCCGCCGCAGCGGCTTCCAGATTGTTCATATCGACCAGGTAGCGCTCACGACCTTCGAGCCAACCTGCCAGCCTGGCGAAGCCATCGGTATCCAGCGGCCGGCCTTCTTTGCCGCAACAGCTGGAGATCAGATGCCTGAGGCTCTCGTTCACGGTAAGGGTCTGCACACCGCTGCCGTCTCCCAGTGGCTCCTCACTCGGCACGAGCACGGCGTTTACGCGCCCGGCAAAGCCTGCAATGCCTGTTTTCGCTGGCGTGAACACACTTTTTCCATCGGGGTTGTGCAGGGGCAAACCCAGCCCGGTGACGCTTGAGCCATTGGTACTTGTGAGCAGTGCGCCACGGCCATAATCCAACCGCCATTGAGTGGACAACGCCAGCGTGAGCGCGTCCCGCAGCGACGGCTCAGAATGGCTGACCAGGAACACTTCGCCATCGCGGCCGGCAACAAGACCGGCGTCTATGGCGATGTCATCGTGTCTGGCTGCATGGGTGGCCAGACAGCTGGCAAGCGCCGGAACGACCGCCGCCAGTGACAGACGAGAGCGGATCACCTGGCCATCAAGAATCAATGTAAAGCCCGGGATATCCCGAACAATTTCAAGTCTTGGCAATGAGTCCTTACCCGCCTCATCTGAAATCGCCATGGGCTCAAGCAGGCTTTCAATCCGGTTGACCAACGGCGCGCTATCGGTAAAGAAGCGTGCCCGGAAATGACCGCAGGACAGGGCCATCGACATCATGGTGGAGGTTTCCGGGAACGGAGGCTGGCCAGACTCTGAAACCTTCTGATCACCCGGCTGCCCCTCGGACTGAATCAGGAAACGGTTATTGACCCAGTCCGCCAGGGTATTCCAGACATCGTTCCGGATAGCCCAGGCATCCGGGGCAGAGGGCATGCTTTTCGAGGCAGACTCCACCAGCGCCGAGGCAATGTCATCCGGCCCGGCGCCCTCGGTAGCCATCAACCAGATCAGCGACGCGGTCTCGTTCAGGCTGCTCAGGTGGCCCAGGCGAGTGTCGTAGAGGTAAACCTGGTCTTCGCTGAAGGTTTCCTCTGCCACCCAGCGTTCGAGGCGGGGTTGCTTCAGGGGCCGGTCAGAGAGAGCCTGGGCGACGACCCAATCCGACAACCTCGGCAAGGCCATGAATGGCAGGTATTCCGACGGGTTCGCACCCGGTATCAGATTCCGGAACCCGCCACTGTTGGCCAGTTCCGTCTGGGTCTCACGAACCAGTTGCTCGACAACGGAACCACGCTGCTCATTGTTCGGTGACCGGTTCAGGCCGAGCATTTCGACCATGTCAGCAACAATGGATCCTTTGATACGTTCCTCGATATCACCGCCACTTTCCGGGCCGGCACAGACCTCCAGGGAAGGGCTGAGGTTGCACTCGAGGATCCAGGGCTTGATGTCAGCATCTATCAGGCAATCAATGCCCATCAGTTCATAGCAGCCACGGGTATCGGCACCGATCACCCGGGAACGCTCTCGCATGGGCTCCAGGGCAGCCAGACAGGTGAGGGCAACCATGTCCTCGATTTTGGCAAACAGGGCTTCATCATCGTGGCCCTGTTCCCGGAGCCAGGCCCGGTAACGTTCGAAATCCACGAATTCCACGGGCACGTCGGCATCCAGATTCAGCGCGTTCACATCCGGATTGGTGAGATAGCTGTAGGGGTTATTCGCGTTTTCCTCGTCGTAAGGCATGGATGCCAGCTTGGCAAAGCCCTGGTGATACAGGTAAACGCGAAAGGGGGAGACGGAAGAAACCAGCACATACAGCCGCAGAACGTATTTGCGACCGTGCATGGTGTGGGGATTTTCCAGGTACTCCTGAACCATCCAGGAGGATTCCATGGGCACGTCGGCCGGATCACCCACCAGCTGAATCCCCTTGCCGCGGGCGGCATTCTTCGGCTTCAGCAACCAGCGCTTGTCCGGATTGTCCAGCGCCGCCTGCTGGAACGCGTGGTACTCCTCGGGCATCGAGAACACTTTGGGCACGAATGCCAGGCGGTTAGTGAGATGGTTGCCATTCTTTTCCTGCCGCTCAACGCGGTCGCGCAAATCCATCAGGCTGCGGTAAAGGCGGCTTTTCACCGTGAGGGCATTGTTGCCGGGGATGTGGTTGATTTTCCGCTCCGGGCCCACCTGGCTGAAGAATTCCGGGTCCGGCATACCGGTGTACCAGCAGGCATCCCAGTTTTCAGGGCCTTCTGCCTTTTGCCACAGGGATTTATCGAGAGATTCCTCGAAAAAACGATCCTGTTCATAGGACCTGTTGCCACCCATCCAATACTGACGATCCTGCCGAGTCATCTTGTCGCGCTCTCCGTTCCGGTTGTCCGTTGCCCGTCGTCGTCAGGGCATTGATTTCTCGCGTTTCACGGATACCGACACATGAGATTTACAACTGTTACATCACGTTTCGAAATTCTTTCGCCCGATCTGTTTCACCTATGGGCAGTGGGGGGTGGTTGCTTCTGTAACAACGCGGCCTCGAAGGTGTCCTTGGCTCACCGGATCAAACAACGAATAACCTCCCAACAAGTCAGGAATACAACCATGGTTTTTCGACATGCCTTCATCCTTTCAGGCCTGGTAGCCATCATTGCAATCTCTCTGGCGTCCCTCCAGTGGCCATCCAGCCAATGGCTCTGGCTCATCGCCGGGCCCCTGTTGGCTCTTGGCACCTATGATCTTCTACAAAACAAACACACGCTTCTGCGCATTTATCCGGTGATCGGGCACTTCCGGTATCTTTTTGAGTCGGTACGCAGAGAGCTGCAGCAGTATTTTGTGGAGTCCGACCTCGATGGCGCCCCGGTGAACCGTGAGTTCCGCAGCCTGATCTACCAGCGAGCCAAGAAAGACAACGACACCCGCGCATTCGGGACGATCTTTGACGTCTACCGGGATGGCTACGAGTGGGTCAATCATTCCGTAGCACCGAAACACTGCCTGCCGACCGACCTGCGGATCCGTTTCGGCGGAGCCCGTTGCGCCCAGCCCTACGATGCGGCTCCACTGAACATTTCCGCCATGAGCTATGGTGCGCTCAGCCGCAATGCCATCATGGCCCTGAACCGGGGCGCCAGACTCGGCAACTTTTTCCACAACACCGGTGAAGGCGGCATCAGTGAGTGGCATCTGAAATACGGCGGCGATCTGGTGTGGCAAATTGGTACCGGCTATTTCGGGTGCCGCGATGAGCAAGGCAATTTCGACCCGGAGTTATTTGCCAGGGAGGCCGCACGGGATTCGGTAAAGATGATCGAAATCAAGCTTTCCCAGGGCGCCAAGCCCGGGCATGGCGGTGTGTTACCAGCGTCCAAACTGACCCGGGAAATTGCTGACATCCGGAAAGTGCCCATGGGCCAGGATGTTCTGTCGCCCCCAGGCCACTCGGCATTCTCAAGCCCGACCGAGCTGGTAACTTTCGTGGCCAAACTGAGAGCGCTGTCCGGTGGCAAGCCGGTGGGCTTCAAACTCTGTCCCGGCAACCGTCAGGAATTCCTCGGCGTCTGCAAGGCGATGCTGGAAACCGGCCGGCTCCCTGACTTCATCACTGTCGATGGCGGCGAGGGTGGCACCGGGGCCGCGCCGGTGGAGCTGACCAATTCGGTCGGCATGCCGCTCAGGGACGGGCTGCAGTTTGTGCATAATGCCCTCAAAGGCATTGGCGTTCGTGATCAGGTGCGCCTCATCGCCTCGGGCAAGTCGTTTTCAGCATTCCATATGCTGCGCCTGATGGTGCTTGGTGCCGATACCGTCAATTCGGCAAGAGGTATGATGATGGCTCTGGGTTGCATACAATCCCGCAGCTGTAACACCGATAAATGTCCGACTGGCGTCGCAACCACCAATCCGGCCCGCTATAAACAGCTGGACGTAACCGATAAAGGCGTTCGGGTGGCAAACTATCAGCACTCCTCTGTGGAGGCCCTGGCGGAGCTGCTTGGCATCCTTGGCATTGACCGCCTCGAGGACCTGCAACCACGCCATCTGAACCGGCGGGTTAATCCAAGCCTGGTGATGAACTATGCACAGCTCTACCCCGGTATCGAACCCGGTTGTTTGTTGCACAAAGACTGCGCACCGGCAGACTGGGCTGAAGACTGGCGGCTGGCAAGGGCCGATCGCTGGCAATAGATAAGGCTGTTTGATGAGATCAAAAATTGCGGTTGTTCTTGTGGTAATCGGGGCGCTCGCGGGTGCCTGGTGGCTGCTGCAGATTCTGGGAATGCCGCCGAACCTTTCACCGGATGCGCTCGCGACCTGGCTGCAGAGCCAGGGCGCGGCCGGCCCGGTACTGTTAATGCTGCTGATGCTGATCGCGGTTGTGGTAGGCCCGATCCCCACCCTCCCGGTCAGCGCCACGGCCGGACTGGCCTTTGGCGTTCTGCCGGGAACCGCTATTGCCGCCACGGGTGCCGTTATCGGCGCCCTCGTGGCCTTCTGGATTGCCCGGTTCCTGGGCCGGGAAGCCATCTGCAGACGCTTTCCGGACAACCCCGTGCTGGCCCGGGATGGCTCGCAGCGCTTTCTGACCATTGCCATCCTGTTAACCCGTCTGATACCACTTTTTTCATTTGCCCTGATCAGCTATGCCGCAGGGGTCACCGCCATCCGTACCTGGCGTTTTGCCGTTGCAACGGCAATCGGCATGTTGCCAATGACGCTGGTATTTGCCGGGCTGGGCAACACGTTCAAACTGAATCCGGTGCTGACGGTAGTCGCTGCACTGGCTATCCTGGCCGTGATGGTATGGCTACCCTGGTCCCTCAGCCGCCATCCGGATTCACGGCTTGCCCGCTGGCTCCATCTTCACCAATAACAACAAGGAATTGCCATGCGCCGTCCTGAAAAGGCGGACCTCATGCCCTGGTTCGCCCGCGCCCTGTCCAGTTCAGGCAGATATTCCCTGCAATATGCCATCCGCAGCGCGCGTGCAAAACTCCGGGGCGAGCAGGATCTGGCGCTGGTGTTTATAAATCCCCGTGACCCTTTCGGCCTGCCGCTGTTGCAGGCACTTACCCAGCTCCAGGAACACTACCGCGTGCGTTTCCGCCTTCACACGGTGTGGCGGCTGGACGCTGACATGTTTCCGGAACCGGCACTCTGGCGCGCATGGGCCCAGCAAGACGCCACAAGACTCGCAAACCTCTATGGCTTCACGCCGCCTGACCGGGCAACGCCACCCTCAGAGACTGAACTGATCTCGGCGTCCGCGCCCCTGCTGGTTGCCGAAAAGACTCCGGATGCCCTGTCGGCCGCCCTGAGCGTGTTCGAGAAGCTCTGGGGTTCAACCACCGGTGCAGTAACAGATGACCGGCCAGATGAAGGGACTTTATCGGAAAATGAAGCGATACTCCGCCGGCTCGGGCATTACCAGGGCAGTATGGTCTGGTACCTGGGCGACTGGTTCTGGGGCGTGGATCGGCTGGACCACCTGGAGCGAAGCCTCATCAGGCAGGGGCTAAAACGAAATACTGCCAATGCCATCCTCTTCACCCGCACCTGGGCGGATCTGGCCATTAACGCCACCGTGCTCCCTGCCAACCACCCGGCCGCCGCGACTCCTCTGGAGGTGTTTTTCTCGATACGCAGCCCCTATTCCTATCTTGGTCTGGAACGTGCCGTCCAACTCGCCAACGCCTGGAATATACCGCTCCGGCTTCGGCCGGTTCTGCCGATGCTGATGCGCGGGCAGTCCGTGCCCGATGCGAAAAAATGGTACATCTTTCATGACACCAAGAGGGAAGCCAACAAGCTCGGCATACCCTACGGCTTTGTCGCCGATCCTCTGGGCCCCGGTGTCGAGAGTTGTTATACGCTATTTGACTACGCCCGCTCGCAGGATCGGGAGATCGACTACATGCGCAGCTACGCCCGGGCAGTCAATGCCGAGGGGATCCGCTCGGAGACCGACGCCGGCCTGAAACGGATTGTGGAGCGCGCAGGTCTGGACTGGCAAAAGGCCAAAATGCACTTAAACAATGAAAGCTGGCGCGACTGGGCGGAAGACAACCGTCAGGCCATGTATGAATGCGGTCTTTGGGGGGTTCCCAGTTTCCGCTACGGCGAGACAAGCTGTTGGGGCCAGGACCGGCTATGGGTTATCGAGGAAGAGATCAAAAAAAGGGTGGAGACCAGCTCCACCCAAGGGGTCAGTGACCCGACCAACGATGCAGAGGTCACACAGAGTCAACGCAGTAATTGAGGTAGGTGGGCTCGAATACGCCAGACGCCCAAACCGTACTGGATCAGACCAGAACAAACGCAACAAAGAATGCTTTTTTCATTTCAGGCCTCCAACGGCAGACGTCGTATCATGTCTTACAACAGACTGACGCCTGAATCCGCTGAATGTTACAGATTAACCGCGAGGGGTATCACCTAGTAGACAGAATCCGAGAACGCTGGTTACTGCTCCAGCGTTTTCTTGAGTTGCCCCAACAGGCCGGCATAGATGCCGTGGCAGAACTCAGCCGCTTCCTTGTCCTTGCCCTGCCAGTGCGAGTACCACTCCACAAAAGTACCCTCGTTGCTCTCGGTAACCGGGCGAACCCGAACATGGCCCTCGTAATTGCTTACCTCGCTTGCTGAAACCGGCGATGGACCATCGTCAATACTGTAACTGAGTTGCCGGTTGTCATCGTCCAGTGTTTTGAGCGTCTCGTGAAACGCCTCGTTCAGTACGCGCCCCGCCCCGGGTTGGTCACCTTTCTTGTCGCCAACCACGTCAACGCTGGTCACAATCTCAGGGGCCCAGCTCATGTCATGAAAATTTCTGAGCGTTTCCCAGACCTTGTCCGCTGACGCCTTGATCACAATTGACTGGTAGGTTTTGCCCATGTTGCACCTCCTCGGTGTCATGCTTGTTGGAATAAAGAACGTAACAGGCTGCTGCAATACGTTCTGTCAGACCCATATAAACACACAAAACCCGCGATTGTTACAGTCCCCGAACCATGAACGGTACCGGTTACTGTGCGACTCCAGGGGCGTTGGTCAACTTCGCCAGCAGCTTTACGCCCAGCCAGATGCCCGCCAGCATGCCGGAAAGGGCTGACACCCCGGCCATCGACAACGCCGGCAAAGCCAGCAGCAACTGGTAATCATTGCCGCCGAGGGCCAGGGCCGAACCCAACCCCATCAATACACCGCAGCCCAGGTATTTGCTGACATCACCGGCCACGGGCAATCGCCAGCGAAAACGGTTGAACCGCCAGGCACCTGCCCCCATGCCTACCAGCATAGCAACCAGGAGCATCGCACGGAGTATGGAAGGCGCTGGTGAGTCACCGCCCATCACTTTGAGCCCTGCGTCCCTCACAAAATCACTGGGTGACCAGGCCGGTTCATACAGAAACAGGGCGCCGGCAAAAATGCCCACCAGCATGATCCCGCTCCACATTCGCCAACGCCGTCGGAATCGCCAGTAAACCAGAACAGATGCCAAGACCAGGGCGCTTGCCGCAAACCAGGGCACAAGGCCGGGCTGAAAGATCGAACGATTAAGGTCGGGCTCCACCTGAAGGAGGATGAGCATTACCCAACCTGCCAACCACCCGATCATGGTCAGCAGCATGCGCAGGTCGCCACTGCCCAACCGGGTTGCCGTGGAAATCGAGCAGGCGCCATTAATGGCTGCGCCAACCCCGAAGATCAGCCCACCCAGGGGGATGGTCCAGTGAAACGCATAGACGTTCAGAAACGGGCGGTCGTAATACGCAATCAGCGGCGTGAACAGGTAAATCCAGAACCCCGCCATCACAATGGCCGTCAAGCGCAAGCGCCGGCCCCGCATCCAGTCCGATACGCCGCGAACCATGCACAGGCCGGTTATCTGCGCGGTATAGCCAATGAACCCTGCAATGGTCAAAACAATCGAGGTTTCGATCATGGAAACTCTGTACCCTATGACTCATAGTAGAGACCCGAACTTCCATTCTGTGTTACAGGCGAGCTTTCAATCCTGGCGGGCATGATGTCACCAGTGTGTGGGTAATTTTGGGCTCGAATGCTCGATATGCCTCCCTCACGATGCGCAACAAGACAACTGATTTACGTCTTTGGTGAACGTTTGAGCGCAAAGCTTTAGCCCTTCCGCCATAATCAGATACGGAAACAGCTCGTCGCCGATTTCCTGCACAGTCATCCTGGCCCGGATCGCCATCACCGCAGTCTGGATCAGCTCGCCGGCCTCAGCGGTGACCGCCTGCACGCCGAGCAACCGGCCTGATTCCTTCTCGGCCACCATTTTGATGAATCCGTGGGTTTCGAAATTCACCAGCGCCCGGGGCACATTCTCCAGGCCCAACAACCGGGTATCCACGTCGTAACCTGCAAGCCGTGCCTCTCTTTCACTCAGGCCAACGGTAGCCACCTGGGGATCGGTAAAGATCACCGCCGGCATGGCGCTGAGATCCAGAGTGGCCTCACCGCCGGTCATGTTGATGGCGGCGCGGTTGCCTCCTGCCGCAGCAACATAGACAAATTCGGGCTGATCGGTACAGTCACCGGCCGCGTAGATGCCAGGGGTCGTGGTTCGCAGATATTTATCTACCTGAACGGCACCATTGAGGGTTTCCACGCCAATGCCCTCCAGGTTCAGCGCCTCCGTGTTCGGCGTGCGCCCTGTAGCCACCAGCAACTGGTCAGCGCGCAGGATTCCTGCACTGGTTTCCAGCACAAACTCCTCATGGCTGTAATTCACCCGGCTCACATGTGCCTTTTTCTGCACCTCAATGCCTTCACGATTGAAAGCTTCTTCCAAGGCTTCGCCAATGGCCGGGTCTTCCCCGGACAGCAGCCGGCTGCGAGCCAGAATCGTGACTTGGCTGCCGAACCGTGCGAAGGCCTGGGCCAGTTCCAGTGCGACGAAACCCGCCCCGATGACCACCAACCGGTCGGGCACGCTATCCAGAACCAGTGCGCTGGTCGAGGTGAGGTACGGAGTGTCTACCAGCCCCGGTATCGGCGGCTGCGAAGGATGGGCACCCGTGCCGATGAAGGCACGGTCAAAGTGGACGGTCTGCTCACCGCCATCGTTCAGGACCACAGTCAGGTGGTTGGCATCGACGAAGCGGGCCTGTCCGTGCAGCACAGTGACGGCCGGAATGTCCTGCAGGATACTTTCGTACTTGGCGTTACGCAGCTCCGCTACGCGGGCTTGCTGTTGCGCAACCAGAGCCGGCCGATCAACCACCGGCTCCTGGGCACTTACTCCCTCATCAAACGGGCTCTGGCGGCGTTGATGGGCTATGTGGGCTGCACGGATCATGATTTTTGACGGCACACAGCCGATGTTCACGCAGGTACCACCAAGGGTGCCGCGCTCAATCAGGGTGACACGAGCGCCGTTTTCAGCCGCTTTCAGAGCCGCTGCCATAGCCGCGCCACCGCTCCCGATCACTGCAATGTGCGGAGTATTGGGCTGATTCACAATAATGACTCCTTATTGGAAGGACTCTTGCAGCAGGCCTCATATTTCTTTTTTCTCCAGAAGGCGTAGACCGTCAGCCCGATAAAGAACACCAGAGCCGGCAAAAGCACGTAATCCAGGTAACCGGTGAGCGCCGCCAGGCCGAGGGCACCGAGCAGCACCACCAAAATGGGTGTAAAGCAACACAGCGCAACAACCACGGTGCCGATCAGGCTGGTTCGCAGCAGCATTCTGGGGTTCCTCAAGATCGCACCTCCCGGCCTCTGTGATTTCATTCTTACCTGTGAGAAGGTTAATTCCGTAGTCGACTACGGAGTCAAGAGCCATGACCCTCGCAGATAAACAGACAATGACCATCGGTGGCTTGGCAGGCGCCGCGGACATGAATGTCGAGACCATTCGCTATTACCAGCGGCGTGGGTTAGTGGCGGTTCCGGAAAAGCCCTACGGGGGAATTCGTCGATACGATCAGAACGGGCTGGCCCGGCTACACTTTATCCGCTCGGCCCAGTGGCTGGGGTTCAGCCTGGATGAGATTTCCGAACTGCTGAAACTGGAAGACGGCACCCGTTGCGATGAAGCCCGGGCTCTGGCGGAGCACAAGTTGAACGACGTGCGCCGAAAAATCGCCAGCTTGAGGCAAATGGAATCCGCTCTCGATACTTTGGTTGAGCGGTGTCGGTGCAGTGATAATCGACAGCAGTGCCCGATTATTCGCTCGCTGCAAGGAGATTCTGCCTCACCGATGACGGAGGTCTGACAATGACCGAGACACCAAATGACAGAGCCGTGGGCGCCCTCATGGGCGCATTCATCGGCGAAGCCCTCGGCGTCGGCCCCCACTGGTATTACGACCTGAAACAGCTTCACCGCACCTACGGCAACTGGATTGATGACTACACCACACCGCAACCGGGACGGTTCCATCACGGCCTGGAGGCAGGCCAGAACAGCCAGTCAGGCTTCATACTGGAGCTTATGCTGCGCTCGCTGGTTGAACGCCAAGGTTATGATGAAGCGGATTTCTGCCAGCGCATGGATCGGGAGCTTTTCCCCCTGCTGGACGGACAGCCCCACAGCGGACCGGGCCATTACACCAGTGAGTCCATTCGCCATGCCTGGAAGCGCCGTGTTGCGGAAAAACGGCCCTGGTACGATATCGGAGGTGCTGCCGATACCACCGAAGCCATGGAACGAACCCTGGCCATTGCCGTACGCTATGCTGCAGAGCCAGCCAGGATGTCCCAGGCCATAGCCAATAACACCGCTCTGACCCAAAGCAGCGAGACCATGCTCTCGGTGGTAGTAGGTTTTGGTTGCATTCTGGCCAGGTTGGTCGAGGGAAACCCTCTGGACGAGAACATCTCACAACAACCTCTTCAGTGGCTTGCAGACGATGCGATGGCGTTTGCGCCGGTCACCACCCGAAAGCCGGCGCCGGATCATCCGGAGTTACCGCTGAGAGCCAGGCGCCATATTGTGAGAGACGCCCTGTATGTTGCCTCCGATATTGCCGGCATGGCTGCCGATCCGGACACCCGCATAGAACCCGCCTGGAAGGTGTCCCGCCTCTTTGGCATGCCGTGCGCCTTCTATCACCAGCTACCGGCGGCCTATTATCTGGCGGCGACATTCAACGATGATTTTGAACAGGCGGTCCTGCATGCCATCAATGGCGGTGGCCAGAACCAGTCACGGGCCATGCTGGTCGGAGCGCTGGTGGGTGCCCAGGTGGGCCTTGACGGCATCCCGCAGCGATTCCTGGGGGGACTGGAACGCTCGCGCACACTGCAAGAGCTTGCCAGCGCTCTGGCTCGGCAAATACCTGACTAGTGTCCCGTCTGGCTATAGATACCGACTCGACCAGGCCACCAGTGTATCCGCCACATACTCGGCGTCCACTGCACTGGTCAGCAAATGATCCGCCTTATCCAGAGAGATAAAACTCTTGGGGTGTTTCGCGGCCTGATAGATGGTGGCAGCTTCACTGATGTCCACCACCTGATCGACCGGCGAATGGAAAATAATCAGTGCTTTTCGCAGGTTACCGATGTGGTCCGGGCTATTCCACTTCACCAGATCATCCAGCATCTGCGACTTCACATTGAACTTGCGGCCAGCCAGTGAGACTTCAGCTTCACCACGTTCACGAATCTCACCGGCCTTGCTGTCAAACAGATGCTGAACGTGATTGGCCGTGGCCGGCGCACCTATAGTGGCAACGGCTTCCACGAACGGCATGCGCTGGGCGGCCGCCAATACTGCGGCACCTCCAAGGCTATGGCCGATAATCATTCGGGGTGCTTCATGGTGCTCTTCGAGAAATTGGCCGGCAGCCAGCAAATCCTCGATATTGGATGAAAAACTGGTATTGCCGAAATCGCCGTCACTGTTGCCCAGCCCGGTAAAGTCAAACCGTAATACGCCAATGCCGTGTTTTGCCAGAGCCCGGCCAATGCGGGACGCCGCGGCAATGTCCTTTCCGCAGGTAAAGCAATGGGCAAATAGCGCCATTGCCCGGGTCTTTGACTGACTTGGTAACTCCAGCAAGCCGGCAAGTTTTTCGCCTTGGGCGTTCGTGAACTCGACTCTGGATCTTGTCATTACGTTTTTCCCTGGCCATGAAATTGGTCTATTGTTCATTGACTCATCCAGGGCCGGGATTGTTACACCGAAGGCAACAGAATGACCTATCGTAGTCACCCGAACACCAGGAGCATACCAGCAGGCCTCTGTGCGCTGGCACTAATGGCTCTTGCAATCAGCGGTTGCTCAATGGCAACGCTTAATACTCAACTGGGCGAGACTTCCCTGGAACCCGCCTACGACTTTGAATCCCGGTTGCCCGACAACGATGACAGGTTGTTTATCGTTCTGGCGTTTTCGGGAGGCGGCACCCGCGCCTCGGCGCTGTCCTATGGCGTACTGAACGCCCTGCGTCAGGAACAGATCACCATTGATGGCAAGGACCACAGGTTACTGGACCAGGTTGATGTGATTTCCGCAGTTTCCGGCGGCAGTTACACCGCCGCCTACTATGGCCTGTTCGGCGATCGGCTGTTCGAGGATTTCCGCGAACGCTTTCTGCTCCGCAACTGGCCTCGGACCTACGGCTGGATGCTGGCAAACCCCGTCAATATGGCAAAGTTGGCATCACCCGACTTCAATCGCTCCGATCTTATGGCCAGGTTTCTTGATGATCGGATCTTCGATGGTAAAACCTTTGCAGAGCTCTCCTTGGGACCCCTTCCTTTCGTCATTATCAATGCCACGGACATCAATAATTCGCTGACCTTCAGCTTTATACAGCAACAGTTTGACCTGCTCTGTTCCGACCTCAACAGCTACCCCGTCAGCCGCGCCGTCATGGCATCATCCATGGTGCCTCCGGCGTTTGCGCCTCTGCGGCTTCGGAATTATCCGGAATGTCATGACAAAACCAAACCATGGATCAACCAGGCCCTGCAAGACCGTGAGCTGCTGTCTCGGAAGTTTGCGGTTGCCCAGGGGCTATCCCGGTACCTTGATCATGAGGCGATGCCGTTCCTTAATCTCGCAGACGGCGGCATTACCGACAACATCGGAGTTCGCGGCTCAATGATGAGCCCCGTCGCCCACCGGGGCGATGTTGAGAAGATGGCAGGAGCCTTTGGCCCGGAGGCTCTGGGCAAGGTTGAGCATGTGCTGGTCGTTCTGGTGAATGCCCAGGTCTACCCACCCTATCCGTGGGCAGTTTCTGGTGATGAACCCGGGACTCTCGAAACCCTTGAAGCCTCTTTTGATGCCGCGTTAAACACGCTCACCACTGAGAACATTGCCCAGGCACGTAGAGAATTCCTGGCCTGGGGCGCGAATATTACCCAGAAGCGCCCACCGGACCGACCCGAAGTCAGCGTTCACTTTGCAACCCTGACCTTCAATCAGGTCGATGATTCCGCCAGACGAGCAAAGTACAACGCCCTGCCGACGGCCGCCCTTCAAAGCCAGGAAGTTGATGCCCTGACGGCTTTGGGGGGAGAGCTTCTGGAACAATCGGAAGCTTACCAGCAATTCCTTGACAGTGTTGACCAGTTAACCAACCGGGAGACTAAAACCGATACTCGGCCATGAATGAACCAAAACTGTTCCGGGGGTCCTCACTGGCAGGAAGACTGTGCTCATCCACTGTGTCCGTAGACAGCCAGAGACTCAGATGGGCACCGAATCTCGGTCCGACCCAGTGCAATCCAATAATCGTCTGACCGACCATACGCTCTATATCCACGGTGTTTCTGTCCGTCCATTCATTGTCGACAAGCAGGTTGCCTTCCCTGGGCAATGCCCATGCAAAATAAGTCCCTCGCAAGGCGACCGTGGCGTAGAGACGGGTCTGGTCGCCCGGGAGGAGAGTCGCATCATAGTCCATGCCACGACCAATGGGGTCCGGAATGTAATGAAAGCCGCCGGGGCGGTCTCCAAACCTGAGCTCGAGCCCCGGTTGCACAAACGTAAAAAAGTTTCCAACCGCAAGATCCCCCGCCAACGCCGCATCAAACCAGGCGTTTCGGAAAAACCGGCGTTTGGCACTCACATACCCGTTTAGAACAGGCTCGGAGTCCAACTGATTATCCCAGCCCTCCGGATCGTCGCCGGTGATAACAGTATGAACAAATGTCTGGGTCTGTTCGGCAAGCGCCTCTTCACCAACCCAGCCAACCAGCCACTGGGCACCGTAAAAGGTGTCATCGTTGAATCCGTAGAAACTGTTTCCCCAACCAAGAAAACCGACGTAAGGCACGTCATTCACGATGAGCTCCGACCGTTCGATTTCAGACGGCGTTTGCATATTCTGTCCGAGAACCCAGCTTTCCCGATATTTCAACTCGGTTTTCTCGGGAATGGCCCAGCTCACCAGGGATCGACCAAATGCTGGCGTTCCTTTCGTTTCACCCAGCGACTTCACCAAGGGTGATGAGAACACAACCGAGGTGCCATTGGTGAACTGGTTATCCGAACTGAGAATGATGTCGTTGGAAAGCTCGAGTCGAATGGTCTCCGCAGCTGTCGCCGGAAGCACTCCCAGAGACAATAGCAGAAAAGGCATCAAGCGCTTGGTATTCGGCAAGATAGCGTCCTCCAGTTGGTCAGATCGAGCCGCCCATCCATCACGATTCGGCAGGCGGCAAATATAAAAGAGACACCCCCGGGGCCCATCGCGTTACAGCGCATTGCGCCGACCCTGTTTATTTTGGGTAAGCGGATTAAATGGTTGATCTTACCTTTGCATGAGAGTGAGATAGACCGGTATCTCATCGGATTATCTGGTTGATGCTTCACCTACTGCTGGTGCATGTTTCCTTCGCTAATTCCAGCAAGAACCCCACACGCCTCAACTTCCCGGTCATCGTTGCAACTCGCTCTCAGTGAAACGA